>Ga0154798_1079_pt1 | contig 10124 bp, 12 predicted proteins | sample Rifle2008BG16ft_FD_105806 | JGI IMG/M metagenome (GOLD analysis project Ga0154798, IMG submission 105806) | Deltaproteobacteria bacterium RBG_16_54_18 | reverse complement strand
AAGTAGATCAGAATAACGATGAGGCGAAAGAGGGATTGGGCACAAGCGAAACTTATCTCATGTGAGAAACTGACAAAAAACGTCACCAAGGGAGGAGAACGAGAGGCGTTCTTTGTGCGCTACGGATCAGCACCCTATTTCAACATTTGTTTGATGAGTGCGAGATTCGCGGCCACGCGCTGGTGGTAGAGGGGATATTTTTGGGCAGTATAGATCTTGAGGGCCTCTTCATAGGCGCGAACGGCCTTGCCCAAGTTCGCCTTCCTCTCCTTGACCAAGGCAAGGCTGCGGTAGGCGGCACCGAGATTGTTCTGGATCATCGCGTAGTCCAACGGATAAATTTCCAGCGTATAGACCCGCAACGCCTTTTCATAGGCCGCTATGGATTTTGCCAGATTGTCCCCCTTATCCTTTACTTCGGAGAGGGTCCAATAGGCGGCACCGAGATTGTTCTGGATCATCGCGTAGCCCTGCGGATATTCTTCCAGGGTATATATCCGCAGGGCCTCTTCGTAGGCGCCGACGGAGCGGGCCAAATTCTTGGCCTTGTCGCGGACCTCGGCAAGGGTCCAATAGGAAGCACCGAGGTTATTCTGGGTCTCGGCATATTCACGAGGGTACTGCGCAGGGGTCCTGACGGTAAGGGCCTCCTTATAGGCGGTAATGGCCCTGGCCAAATTCTCTTCCTTCCCCCTTATTTCGGAAAGCCCCCAAAAGGCAGTACCGAGGTTATTCTGGGTCTCGGCATAATCAAGCGGGTATCGTTCAAGCGTCCTGATTTTTAACGCTTCCTCATAGGAGCCGATGGCCATAACCAAATTCAACTCCTTGTCCTTGACCTTGGCGAGATCGTTGAAGGCGGTCCCGAGATTGTTCAAGGCAGTCGCGTAACCGGCAGGATATTGTTCCTGCGTGTAAACCTTCAACGCCTTGTTATAGGCGCTGATGGCCCTCGCCATATTGGCTTCTTTATTTTTCACCTGGGCGAGGGCACTATAGGCCATACCGAGGTTGTTCTGGACCAACTCATAATCAAGAGGATAGTGTTCGGGGGTGTATATCCGCAGCGCCTCCTCATAGGCGGCAATCGCCTTGAGGAGGTTTTCCTCCGTTCCCTTCACCGCGGCGAGAGCGCGATATGCGGTACCGAGGTGGTCTTGCGCTATCGCATAGCCGACCGGATAATCCCTGACGCTGTAGAACCGCGAGGCCTCCTCAAACGCACGGACGGCCATTACCAGGTAAGCCTCTTTGTCTTTCAGGGCGGAAAGATCCCAGTAGACCGTTCCGAGATTATCTTGGGTAGCGGCGTAATCGTGGGGATAAGATTCCGGGGTCCTGACTACCAGGGCTTCCCGATAGGCGGCAATGGCCTTGGTCAAATAACCCTCTTTGTCCCTGACTGCGGAAAGTCGCCAGTAGGCGGCACCGAGGTTATTTTTCGTGGCGGCATATTCAAGGGGATACTCCCGGATCGTTCTGATCTTTATGGACTCCTCAAAGGCGCCGATGGCCTTGTTCAGGTTGGTCTCCTTATCTTTATCCTTAATAAAGGCTATCGTATAATAACAGACTCCTTCATTATTCTTGAGACGGCCATAGAGCGCGGGTTCTCTTTTTGGTGATACCCGGCGGAGGACATCTTCATATATCGCCACGGCATCCTCGGCCAGGTCTTTCTGCAATAATTGATCGGCGATGTCCAGAGACGTAATCCTGGTGTCTGCGTAGATCTGGCGGGTCCTCAGACCAAACACCACCATGAGGACAATCCCCGTAAACAAGGCCCCGGCCAGGCAGCCGATGATCGCCATCTGCCACGGATTATCTTTACTTATTTTTACGGTACGAATGGCGACGAGCAATTTCTCGAGGAGCAGGGAAGGAATTCGCATGGCATCCCTCCTGGGGGTGAAAAAATACCCCGCGTGTGGACTGTATCCTAACACAGATGGCCGTCATTAACAATAACCTGACCGCCCCCGGCTCATCTCTCAGATCCATTGACAAGGTACGTTAAACGGACCATCATAAAAAAAAGGGATAATGATGACTACCAAGATACTGGTCGTGGGTTACGCCGGATACCAGGCAGAGGAGAGACCCCTCTCCTTCTCCCTGGGAAAGAAGAAGCTGCAGGTTACGGCGATGCTGGACCAATGGTATGGGCCTGATTATACCTATTTCAAGGTCTTGGCCGAGGATGCCAATACCTATATCGTACGCTACCAGCGGACCGACGACGAATGGGAGTTGGTTTATTTTGAGGCCGGTGATGACACCGACAAGAAGACCTTCACGGCAGGGGGAGACGCTAGCTCGTGACCCCTGATGAACATGCCAACCTTGTGCACGAATGTGAGGTAGGTAAGACACAACACGTGGTTGCCCGTTTATTCATGCGCGGATGATTTTTTCCATGAAAGCCCTCAGTCTCTCGACCATCTGCGGGCGTTTGAGGGCAAAGGCGATGTTGGCCTCGAGATACCCCACCTTATCTCCGGCGTCGTACCGATCACCGGTAAATTCATACCCGTACAGGGGCATCGAGTTGGCCAGCGCTTGCAGGCCGTCGGTCAACTGTATTTCCCCTCCTTTGCCGGGAAGGGTATGCTCCAGGATGGGAAAGATCTCCGGCGGGAGGAGATATCTGCCGATAACCGCCAGGCTCGACGGTGCCTGCTCGGGAGTAGGCTTTTCCACGAGACCGGTGATCCGGTAGGTTCGCTCGCCCACTTTCTCGCCGCTGATGATCCCATAGAGGTGTGTCTTACTCTCGGGTACGCGCTGCAGGGCGATCACCCCCCCGTCTATCTGCCGGAAGACCTCCACCATCTGGGCAAGGCACGGGGGGTCACTGTCCACGATGTCGTCCCCCAGCATGACGGCAAAAGGCTCGTCACCCACCGCCTCACGGGCACACAGGACGGCGTGTCCCAGACCCTTCGGTTCCTTTTGACGGATTGCGGTCATCCGCACCATCGAGGAGACCTCCTGGACCAGGCGTAGCAGATCTTCTTTTTTCTGCCACTTTAAGATTTCTTCGAGCTCAAAGGAGATATCAAAGTGATCCTCGATGGCCCCTTTCCCACGTGACGTAATGAGGATGACCTGCTCGATCCCTGACGCCACGGCCTCTTCCACGATATATTGAATGGTGGGTTTATCGACGATGGGCAAGAGTTCTTTGGGGATTGCCTTGACTGCCGGCAGAAACCGCGTCCCCACCCCCGCTGCAGGAATCACTGCCTTGCGAATTGTGCTCTGCATAGCGTTACTCCTTTTTTCGGATAGCCCTGATCATTAAGCACGTAATCATCCCCAAGCCGGGATTGTGTAGGCTCATGGTATCATGCATTGACCATGAAAGGAAAGACCCTGTACTCGTTCACTATATATGAGGCAGTCGAAGACAGGTTCTACTGCTTCAGCGATTCTACTTACAGTTCTTCCTTATTTCTCCCCGTGATCTTTAGGGAGATCAGTTTTGACGACATCTCTTAGTAACGTTTGAAACCTGCCATTCAAAATAACCAGCTGGGAGACGACATCTTTAATGGCAAGGGGAAACGTACTATTCAGTGTACCCAATTGAGAAATAAGATCATTGATGGCACACGCGGCCTGGCCTTTCAGTCGACTCACGTGCGATTGCCTCCACCACGCACACTTCTCTTTTTGGCAAGCGACCAAATCTTTACCGTGCGACATGATGGGACAATATCCGATGATTGCTACTTTCCCCCATGCCTCATCATTGAGCCTGTCTTCCATACGATCCGCTCCTTTTTCTTCTAGTAAACGGCCTCTTCAAACAGCTATAGATTTCTCTGGTACTTCTTCGGAATCATTCCCTCTTGCTCGTGGACAAGCACCAACTATGCCTTTTTTGTTATCAAACCTAATTCTTCCCGGCAACAAAAAAACCCCTGCGTACGGGGCTTGTTAGAAGATGATCTTCTAAGGTATCGAAGCGATGCGTGTCATTCTGCACCAGGCGCTCCCTATTCATTGCACCTCTGCCGCCTCCTTGTCGTGCAAAACCCCTGCATCGGCTCCCACGTTCCCAACTATCCGATAGCACTTGTGCTTAACAGGAATATCACGAACAAGCAGGGGGTGTCAATATTCGCTCACCATTCCCACCATAATCTTTGAGATACCGTTCCCCCCCCGTCCTCGCATAGCGCGAACCTTTTCCATACACTTTTGGCTTTTTTTGTATTATACTGTCTTGAGTAAACAAGTCTCATACAAATTAAGGAGGTCCACCATGCTTATAACTCGAACATATATCCTGGCACCATCACTCCTGCTGTTGGCTTTTATGCTTGCTGCCTGTTCTCACGTCGTATATCCCCTGACGCCGATACCAGTCGAGATGGACAAGGTAGGTCAGATTAATACGACCAAGGCAATCTCCCTGGTCAATGGACAGACCGAATCAAAGCTCAATCTCGTCGCCGTGCAGGGGAGTGACAAATATTTCGTGGATTTTAAGCAATGGAATGATTTTATCATTACGCAATTAGGAAGCGAACTCGCAAAACGAAATGTACAAGTCAAACCGCAGGGTGCTTATACCTTTAAGGTCTCGGTAACGAGCGTGCGTTTCTTCTGGGGAGCTTTCGGAGCAGTCCGCTGCATCGCCAATGTCCAGGTGGAGCGAAGCGATGGTAAATGGTCCAAGTCTTTCGAGGCGAACAATGCGGGGGGAAACATTAATAGGGCCATTGATGGCGCCATCTACAAAGCAGTTGTCGCGATTATCGGGGACCTGGACTTTCAGAAGGCCATATCCGAATAAGGTGGTGGGGACACGGTATAATCCGATGCGGGGGAGACTCGTTGGTAAGGGCCTGCCCTGCATCGTAGCTGACGAGTCACAGCCAGTTCACCGTGACCAACAAACAGGGCAGGGACTCTGCACTCCATATTTTAAGGAAAGAAAGCGCGTCTGTGAGGGCACGGGAATTATTGCTGCCGTTCGGCAGCATCGCGGCCGAGGGATATGGCAAATATATTAAGCTCCCCCTTGATAAAATCGCAGATTTTAATTTCGACGAGCAGGAAGGTAGAGTTACGATTGCAGAAAACGATCCGACAACCGTTGAGGTGCAACAGAAAACAAGTACAGGAATACCGTAACTGTATTCCGTAATATCGTGCCCTTTCAAATTATCAAGCGTGCAGTCGCGATCCGTTGCCTTCCGCTAAAGCCATCGCGTTCTTATCATAGTGCGTCGCGGGTTCATAGGTCCACCCGCTATCAAGCCGCCGCGCTTCTTTTACAATGTGGGGATATATCCATGCTCCTACGACCGGCGCAATAATTTTTGTTTTAAAGCCAAATGCGGCATACAAGTCGTGTAGAATTTCTGAAAGTTTATTGTACATATACTCATTTCCTTTGTACCATTTTCGCATTGCCCACAGCGCTGCCGGGTACGTGTCCTTGAGCCGCCGCGTCTCCCACCGTATCCGGGAGCGCACGCGCGGGTCAGGATGGTCTTTGTGCATTTTCCATTTATTAAGCAATGTCCTCATAAGCCTTGCTATGCTTGGGCCGTTGATCTCAAAATCCTTGCGGAATGCCTGCAAAAGATACCCCTGTTCCTGATGGTCTTTGATATGTTGGTGACGGTAGTTAAAGCGATACTGACCGTGGGTATCAGCCAACGGACACTCATCTAAAGAAAGGAGTGTCTTGCTTTTTTTATGCTGTTCGTACAAGGTCGTACCTGGTATAGGAGTATAGAGCATAAATTGATGGAAATCCGTGTCATGGCTCACCGCCCAGTCGATTACGCTTTCTATATTTTCAGGGGTATGGTCTTCCAGACCGATGATGCTGGAGCCCAGTACGCCGATACCGAGCGATTGCAGATGCCTTACCAATGAACGCGTATCAATATCTCTCAGCTTATTATACTGACTTCCTTCGCCTTCCAACCCCATCCAGACCCAAGATATGCCGAGTTCGAGGAGTTGTTCATCCGTATACGATCTGAGTACTCGGGCAGAGCTGAAGATATAAAAAGCCCAGCTTTTATTGTGCTCCTTCATGAGTTCCAAAAGTCTCAGCGCCCTTTCCTTATACAACAGAAAATTTTCATCCATGATAAAAAATCGGCGCACCTTGAGTTTTTTTTCAATCTCTTGGATAACGGCAAAAAGTTCGTCGCCGGTTTCGTAAAAATTTACTGATTTCCCTTTGCCGCCAAAGAGATGTGAGGTAGAGCAGAAATTACAGCCCATGGGGCAGCCGACCGAAGGAATGAGTGTTGCCGCCGTATCTCTGTCGAGGAGTCCTATCCCAAAAATGCGGCTGCCGAATCCGGAAATAACAGCCGGATGCTGGACGGGCTTTTTTATATCCTGTCCAAGATATTGCCTGAACCAGCGTATCCCCTCACCCTTAACTATAAAGTCCGCATCTATAATTTTATGGAGGTCCGGCAGGTTGGCAATATGACCGCCGATGACTATCTTAGCGTTCGCCATGTAAGTTCTGATCAGCTCGCACATTTTTTTTACTTTACCGATGTTCGGAAGAATTGAGCTTATCCCAATGATGTCGTACGTTTTCGTTTTAAGCTCTTCTATAAACCGATCAAGCGTGGGGAAATCGAGAAGGGTGCAGGGAGCATTAACATTGGCCTGAATCAGCATAAGCCCGAATGAACGATGGAACATACGAAGAGAAAATGGTCCCTGTACGCGAGTAACCTGATTGTGATAAAGCTCCATGGGATTGATGGCACGGCTTCCATATTCGTCATCCTGCGCATAGGGACCGAAAACACTGGATAATAAAATGCGGGCGCGTGTGCCGAGAGGATGTACCTCGTTGTTGTTTTTCACTCTTATTTATTCTCCCTTCGTTAAAGATCTCATGTGCGTGAGGTTGGGTGTTAGTATATCATAAGTGATTATAAATAGATACTCTCCGCGCCTAACCAATGAGGGAACCGCATATCAGAATTTGTGCGATGCGGAGATGGCATTGCTCTGCATTTCCTTGCCGTCTACCAGATATGACACAAATACCTTCATCGTATAGGTAGTACAAGTGTCAACAGCTTCTTCGACGACAATCGTGGCGTCGTCAACCTTCACCGGTGTCCGGCAGGAGGGGCCCTCAGACCGAGAGCTGGTCCCCGTTCACGTGTCCCAAAACCATGACCTGGTGGTGCACACGGAAGTAATCTGCGCGGGACCTACCTGTCCACCATGCCGGTACTGTATGAGAGCTTTATAGAGTTTTCCCTCATCTTTATTGCCTGTCTCGATGATCTTGAGGGCGGTAAGTCTCATTTCATCCGATCGCAAAGGGCCCTTTGGTATTGTCGTACAGCCGAACATAAAAAAAATAAGCAAAGACAGGATAAAAATTTTTCTCATATGTGTCATCGCAATGGACATCGATCTCCCAAGAATCTACAGGGTATGTAATGACAGACTTTGAAAGATTTCGGTTACCGCTTCCGCCTGATTCATCGAATAAAAATGGAAATAGCGGACACCCTGCTTTATCAAATCGGCGCACTGCTCAATTGCAAACTCCCGGCCGATGCGCCGGCAATCTTCCGGCGAGGCGCTTTCCATCCGGGCGGCCAAAGATGCCGGTATGGTGGCACCACACTTCTCACAGAATTGCCCGGTTTTCTTCATGTCGGTGACGGGCATGATGCCGGGGATGATCGGCACGCTGATGCCGATCTTCCCCGCCCGCTCAAGGAAATCATAGTAGAAACGATTCTCGAAGAACATCTGGGTAATAGCAAAATGGGCACCGGCATCAATCTTCTGTTTGGTATAGAGCAGGTCTGTTTCCCGGTTTGGCGCTTCTATATGACCTTCGGGATAGCAGGCGACGCCTATCGAGAAGGAATTGAACGTTGCCGCCAGGTCAACCAGGTCCTTGGCATAGCAAAAACCGTCCTTGGGAGCGACGAACTCAATCTGCCCCCGTGGTGGGTCTCCCCTCAGGGCGAGCACGTTGTCGACGCTCAGCAGTCGGTAGTTGTCGAGGATAGACTTTAGCTCCTTTTTGCTCTGGTCAATGCAGGTGAGGTGGGGCATGGGGGTGAGCGCCGTTGCCTCGGTGATGCGCTTGATCAGACTCATCGTGTTTTTTCTGGTGCCGCCGCCGGCGCCATACGTCACCGACACAAAATCAGGCCCGAGCGCCTCCAGCTGCTTGATGACGACGAGTAATTTGTCTTCCCCTGCCTGGTCCTTCGGCGGGAAGAATTCACAAGAGACGCTCTTCCCCTTCCTTTTTATGATCTCATGTATCTTCATCGTTGTGCCCCATTTTATAAATCAAGATGGGCAATGCAGAATGTGTGTTATTTCACTCCTCTTTCGTTAAGGAATGGGCCGTATTTCTTGTCGCTTCCTTTGATGTGCGCCACCAGCCAATCGCTGAGAAATTTTATGATGTCTTTTGACAGTCTCTGTTTACCCGTCTTAAAATCAGCTCCAAATGCCGTGATCTTTTTTTCAAAATCTTTATGCTCTTTTATATGGGCAACGCTTTCAGGATATCCGAATATATCAAAAAAGTGCTCCTCTGGCAAAATGCATTGCCGCATACGTATGCAAGCGATCGATCAGTTTTCCTATCGCGTCATTTTCCTCGCCGGTAACCATAGCATCGTAGAGATCATTGATCATTTGAACGAGCATCTGGTGCTGCTGATCAATCAACACCACCTTGACACTAAAAATTTGATCCCACGTAATCAGCCCCATAAAAGGCCCCCGCTTGTTTAATTGGTGTACAAGTATATCATATTACCGATTGAACAATGGGCATTTTTTTAGACGGGGTTAGGGAGACATTGTTTCTGAATGAACTTACAGATACTTCTGGATTTTAGTCGGACACTCAGCGAGGACCGAGCAATCGATAGTTGAAGTTACCACGCTTAAAACCCATGCCCATACTGCCACATGGATAACCGATCTTTCTTGCCAAGTCAATTCAGAACCTACGTCCTCTACTTTCCCCCAAACTGCTAACGTTTTGGGGAATGCTAAATTCTGTGCTATTGGCACAGCCAATAGCACAGCCAATGAAAAAAGGCCCCTCGAAAGGGGCCCGGACTTGATTCCCTTCTGCGCAAAGAAGGGTTATTTAACCTGAATCAGATTAGAGGATTTGGTCTTAAAAGCCATGTCCGATCCAAGCGAAAACCCCGAGCTGCTTTCGCATTTGAGCTGGTAATGATAGATCGTGTTCACATGCAGGTTGGTGAGATCGGCGGCAACGGTTACATTGCTCGTTCCGTTACCTGCCGGCGACGTGCCTATGCCGGTCTTATAATCAGTAGTAGTCCCATACTGAAACTGACACATCGTCTTTACCCCGTGGGGATTGACAACCCCGGTTAACCTGGCACTATTAGTGGTTATCTTCGTTGCCGGACCTGTTTTAACACTCGGCGGCGGAGCTTGGGTTGTAAAGGTCATGTCCGCTCCATACGCCTTGCCCGCGCTGTTTTCCGCCACAAACCGGAAATGGTAGGTCGTGTTGGGTGTCAGGCTGCCCACCTTGGGTGGTACGTTGCCCACATCGGCATAAAAAGTGACGTCGCTGGTGCCGCTGCCGACTGACCATACGCTTGTTTTTTTGCCATACGCAGTGGTTGTGCCATATTCCCAATAGATCATAGTGAGAATACCGTTGGGATTGGCGGTCCCGTTTAACCGGGCAGTACAATAGGATACAAAGGTAGCCGCCTTCGTTATAGCAGTCGGCTTGCCCGCGGCCATGCCTGTCCCTGCCAGGAAACACGTTATCAAAAGAAAAACCAACAAAAGCTGAGCAAATACCATCATCCACGTCTTCGATATGGTAAATTTCATCGTTCCCTCCTTTTTTTTCATCGCCTTGGCCTCGTAACCAACCACATACAATAAGACGATGATTATGGTTTTAAGGACTTTTCGCTATCACGACTCATCTTCATCTTGTCCTATGAGTGCCGCTTTTTATCAAAAAGGTTCAAAGAGGTTTAAAAAAAGGATACATGTCAGGTTTACGCTCTTCACATATAATCTCTTTCAGCATATCTATTGCTTAAATACCACCCTCCCCAGAACCCCTGCCCATT
>Ga0154798_1067_pt1 | contig 10213 bp, 9 predicted proteins | sample Rifle2008BG16ft_FD_105806 | JGI IMG/M metagenome (GOLD analysis project Ga0154798, IMG submission 105806) | Deltaproteobacteria bacterium RBG_16_54_18 | reverse complement strand
GAACGCAAGAATTGTCCCAGGGTCTGTCCGATGACGTTCTCCGAAGAATGGACGGAAAAGGCAAAGACCCCCCCCTCACGGAGTATCTCCTTCACCTCCGCAAAGAATTCCCGCGTGTAACAGCGGTTGAGCTGCGCCGTGGTTGGATCGGGGAGGTGGAGGATGATCACATCGTACTGCTGCCTTGCGTGCCGGACAAACCTGCGCCCGTCAATGGGGATGATTTTCACCCGAGGGTCATCCAAGGCACTGGTCGCTGCCGGGGGAAGCAATGCCCTTCCCAGGGAGATCACGGAGGGATTCAACTCTACATAATCCACGTGGCGCAGGGAGGGGTGTTGTAATGCCTCACCGATCAGACCGCCGACCCCGCCGCCGATCACCAAGAGTTCTTGGGGCCGCGGATGCTCCAACAGGGCGAAGTGGGTTGCCTCTTCGGCCGTCTGTGGATCGGGGTGGGTAAACGCCAACATCCCGTTCTCAAAAAAGCTTTGCTGCTGCCCATCAGAGATGACGGTGATGGTGCCGTATATGGTGTCTTTGCTGGCGACTACGTTATACCCCCGCCACCCCCATCCGTGTGAGATGCGGTCAAGGCGTTGCCCCGTCAAGGCCAGGGTAGCAATCATAAGGCATATCCCCAGGGAGGCCACGAACAGCAACCTCCTTGTAAGGAGCAAAGAAGCAAAGGCCATAAGGACGGCAATGAGCAGGCAGACCTGCCATGGATTAAAGATATGGATGAGGAGATAACTGAAAAGTGTCCCCCCTATCCCCGCCCCCAGGGCCTCGTAGGCAAAGACCCGCGCCACCGTGCGCGCCTCGTGTCTTTGTGCGGGCCCGGCGATCTCCGCCAGGAGACCGCACCCCACGGAAAAGAGCAGGCCCGAGAGCAGGCAAAAGGGGATGAGGAGCAAAAAGATACCGATGACCATGTGCGGCAGGGAAGCGATCTCCCCTGCCGGTACTCCGAGCAGGGGGCGCAGGGCGCGCACGAGGAGGAACGTGGCGGGAAGAATACCGGCGAGGAGAAGCTGTACCAAGGCAAAGAAGAAAGGTTTGCCTCTGATGCGATCGGCGTATTTGCCCAGCAAGGCGCTCCCCGCGGCGGTCCAGAGGAGCCAGGCCGCGAGCATAATACCGGCGGTAAGCTCATTGCCGGAGAAGACCGCCATGAGCTCGCGCAGCAGAATGATCTGGGCGAGCAGTACCCCCATCCCCATGAGGATCACGGCACAGGTCGCCCGTATTGCCCTCACGTGCCTCTCCCTTTCCCGGCGAGCACCAGGGTGATCTCTCCCCTGATCTTCTTCCCGTGCACTTCCATCAATACCTTCCCGATCTCCCCCCTGATTACCTCTTCGTACGTCTTGGTCAACTCCCTGGCCACGACGACTTGCCGCTCCCCGCAGTGCTCCTGTAGATCGTGTAGCGTGCGCAGGAGGCGGTGGGGGGCCTCGTAGAGCACGATGGTCCCGCGCAATTCCCTGATCTCGTCGAGGCGTTTGTTGCGCTTGGCACCTTTGGGGGGGAGAAAACCGAAGAAGTGAAAAGAATCCGTCGGGAGTCCGGACAGGATGAGGGCTGCCACATGGGCGGAAGGGCCGGGTATAGGAATCACCTCGATCCCCTCTTCAATGGCCTGTCTGATTAGGGGAAAGCCGGGGTCGGAGATGCCGGGCGTGCCGGCATCGGAGATCAAGGCGATGTCCTCACCGGCAATCATCCTTTTAATAAGAGCCTCCTTTTTTACCGGCTCGTTATGCTCGAAGAAACTCGTCAGGGGGGCACGGATCCGATACCGCGCCAGCAATCGCTTGGCCCTTCTCGTATCCTCGGCCGCGATCAGATCCACGTTGCGCAGGACCTTGATACCTCGCAGGGTAATATCCTCCTGGTTGCCAATCGGCGTAGCGACCAGGTAGAGCCTTCCCGTTCCTTTTCGCTGTTCAAGCACCCTATCCCCCCGTTCCCTCCTTGCTCTCCTCCCACAGGGCATCCATCTCGGCCAGGGACGCCTCCTGAAGTTCCTTCCCTCGCGCGCGCAGCCTTTGCTCGATGAAGGTGAAGCGCTGAGCGAACTTATTCGTGACCCGGCGCAAGGCATCCTCGGGGTCCACGTCTATAAAACGGGCCATGTTAACCAGGGTGAAGAGAATATCCCCCAATTCTTCCCGCAGCGCCTCTTTTTTGTCCTCCCGTAATGCCTCCTGAAACTCCTGTAACTCCTCCTCCAGCTTCTCCCAGACCTGATCTTTATCCTCCCAATCGAACCCGACGTGCGCGGCCCGTTGTGTCAGGCGGTAGGCCCGCATGAGGGCAGGCAGTTGCAGGGGGAGACCCGCCATCAAAGACGCGCGCGGTTTTTCCGCGGCCTTGAGTTTTGCCCAGTTGGCCTCGACCTCGCAGGGACCGGAAACCGAGGCATCCCCAAAGACATGCGGGTGACGGCGGACCATTTTTTCGGCGATCCCTTGAATGACGTCATTGATAGTGAAGGCCCCCTCCTCTTCGGCAATGCGGGCCATAAAGATGATATGAAAAAGGAGGTCCCCTAACTCTTCCCTGAGCCCTTGCGCATCGCGCTTATCGAGCGCCTCCACGATCTCGTACGTCTCCTCGATGAGGAAGGGCTTAAGATCATCCTTTGTCTGGCGGCGGTCCCAGGGACACCCATTCGCCCCCCGCAGGCGGGCCATGATCGCTATGAGGTCATTAAATCCCTTATCTGCCATCGCGGTGCATCCCTCCATCTTCAGGGTACGAAAATATGAACGGATTTGCAAGGCTCAAGGAGCAACGGTAATCTCTGGTGGATAATCACCGCCGGATATGGTAGCATGGCACCTCCGGGGAAAAGGATGAAAGAGGCGTACCTCTATGAAAAACAAGAGGGGACGAAGGTCCGTTGTTTTCTGTGCAGTCATCGCTGCCTTATAGCCGCGGGCAAGCGGGGGATCTGCAATGTGAGGGAAAACAAGGACGGCATCCTCTACACGTTGGTGTATGAAAAACTCATCTCGGCCAACGTGGACCCTATTGAAAAAAAACCCTTCTTCCACTTTTTGCCGGGAAGCACGGCCTTTTCCGTCGCCACCATGGGGTGTAACTTTCATTGTCTGCACTGCCAGAACTATGAGATCTCACAGATGCCCCGCGAGACGAGCGAGATCCCGGGGAAGCGCGTCTCCGCGGACGAGATCGTCTCCCTGGCCCTGCAAAACAATTGTGCCAGTATTTCCTATACCTATACCGAACCGACGATCTTCTTTGAGTACGCCTACGACACGGCCGTAATCGCCCGGCAAAAAGGGATCAAGAACAATTTCGTCACCAATGGCTATATGACCGCGGAGGCCCTCGCGATGGTCACCCCCTATCTCGATGGTGCCAACGTGGACCTCAAGGCCTTTTCGGAAGAATTCTATAAAAAGATATGCGGCGCACGCTTGCAACCGGTCCTGGATATGATTGCCGCCATGCATACCGCAGGGATTTGGGTGGAGGTCACGACCTTGCTCATACCCACCTTGAACGACGGCGTGGATTCGTTGCGGGATACCGCTCGTTTTCTCGTCTCTGTCTCTCCGGACATACCCTGGCACATCAGCGCCTTTTACCCGACCTACCAGATGCTGGACAAGCCGCGCACGGCGCCAGAGATCATCAGTCGGGCCCGGAAAATCGGGATGGAAGAGGGACTTCACTACGTTTACTCGGGCAACATCCCCGGAGATGAGGGAGAAAATACCTCGTGCTACCATTGTCACAAGCTGCTTATCAGGCGGCGAGGTTACCGGATAGCGGAAAATAACTTAAAAACAGGGGCATGCCCTTACTGTGGCACGCCGATCAGCGGGGTGTGGCAATAAAAATAGGGGAAGCAGCTATGGAAACAGAAAAAAAAGATACGGAAAAAAAAGAAAAGCACATTTGGGCCATCGCCGGCGGCAAGGGGGGCATCGGTAAGAGCTTTGTAACGGCCAACCTCGGAATCGCCCTGTGCGAGCGGGGAAAAAAGGTCGTGGTCGTAGATCTCGATCTCGGCGGTGCAAACCTCCATACCCTCTTGGGAATTACCAGACCGCCCTTGAGCCTCGACGACTTTATTAGGAAGGGAATGCGCAGTATCAAGGGCATTCTTGCCGAAACGGGAATACCGAACCTTCAGTTGATCGCCGGCGTGCAGGACATGCTGACCTTGAGTAATCCGAAACCGCGCGACAAACAAAAGATTATCCACCATATCGCTTCCCTTAATGCCGACCATATCATTTTAGATCTGGGAACGGGGATATCCCCGCACATCTTCGACTTTTTTCTTATTTCTGATACCGGGATCTTCCTCATCACCCCCGAACGCACCTCTTTGGAAAACGCGTATCAGTTTATGCGCGGAGTCTTCTTTCACCGATGGATGACCCTGACTACTAATAAAAAAGTAAAGAAGCTTATTGAAACGGCTATGGACGTCAACAATGCTGCCGGTATCAGGACCCCCGTTGATCTCCTGGCCCACGTGGAAAACCTGGATAAAGAAGCGAAAAAGATCTTTGCCGACGAGGCGAACGGCTTCAAGCCGCGGCTTATTATTAACCAGGCGCGCAATCGAAAAGAAGCGGAGTTGGGGTTTGCCATCAGGAGCGTGTGTCGTAAATATTTTGGTATTGACCTCGGGTTTCTTGGCCATATCTTGTATGACTACAATGTTTATTCCTCGGTTCAGCGAGGACGCGCCTTTTTCTCCGATTACCCGAGTTCCGATGTTGCCGCGTGCATCAGGGATATCGCCGCCCATGTATCCGATGGAAGGAGTTTGGAATGGTCACTGAGCTGAAATCCTGGCGGGAACAAAATTACTACGAGCTGCTCGAGGTCGGCTCTCAAGCCTCGGATGAAGAAATACGCATTGCCTACGAGAAGTTAAAGACAATATATAGCCTGCTCACTCCCGGCATAACTATCCTCTTTACCCCCGAAGAGGTCAAGCAAATCCAGGATAAGATGGAAGAGGCCTACCGCGTATTACGGGACCCCCGGAGCCAGCGTGAGTACGACCTCGTGATGCAGGGGGCGTGGGGAAAACCGATCGCCCCGCCGCCGCACCCGCTCGCGATCCGGCGCGCCCTCAATACGCAGCAGATCAGGGAGGCCCTTGGTGCTGATGAGGTCTCCTGGTCCGGGGAAAGCTTAGGGAAGATTCGTCGCTTTCTCAAACTGAATATTGATGAGCTTGCACTCGAGATTAAGATAAGCAAACATCACTTGGAGGCCATCGAGGCAGAGGCTATTGCTGCCCTCCCGGCCCCGGTCTACCTCAAGGGATTCCTGCGGTCTTTTGCCAAGGCACTCGGCCTGGACCCCCGGCGGGTGAGCGAAGAATATCTGACCAGGATAAGCGAGAAAGGATATACGAGGGAGTAAAACAAAATTATTTTTTAACCCGCTGATTATAACAAGAAGCAATACGCGAGTGAAATCATTTTTTATCCTCTCCTGCTCACCACATAGTCGGCACCGGCGATAAGGGCTTCCTTCTCGCGCGATGCCGGCAGTATCGACAATCGTTCTTTTCCTTCTTCTATGTAGCGTTGGGCATGGGAAAAGGCATACGCAAAACCTTCATACTTATTAATAAGAGTGATAATCCTTTGTAGGCCGTCCGGCGGCAATTGATCGCCGAGCATAATGTCGTGGATTTCTGCTTTCTCCTTCGGAGTGCATCGGCCAAGGGTATAAATGAGGGGTAAGGTGACCTTCCCTTCCTTGAGATCCGTCCCGATCTCCTTGCGCAGGTTGTGCTCGTCGCCGATATAATCAAGACAATCGTCCACCATCTGAAAGGCAATCCCCACAGCAAGACCATACGATGCCAGGGCCTCTTCCACCGGCTGAGGTGCCTTGCCCAAGATGGCACCGATACGCATCGCCGCGGAGATCAGCACCGCCGTCTTGTTGATGATCAAAGACAGATTTTCCTCTTCGGTGATGGCAAGGCTCGTTACACCCTCCAGCTCCCCCGTCTTTTCCATTTCCATGGCCTCCCCCTCTGCCAGGGCAGTGGTTGCCGATATTAAGGACTGCAGAATACGCAGGTTCCCGACCTCTATCCCTATGGCCAAGGATTTGCAAAAGAGAAAATCACCCGTCAACACACTGTACCTGTTTCCCACCTGTTTGTTTGCCGAGAGACTGCCCCTCCTGACCTGCGCGTTGTCGATCACGTCATCATGGAGGAGTGTCGCGGTGTGAATACACTCGATAACTGCGGCCAGGGGGATATGTTCTGTGCCTTGATAGCCGCAGAGGCGGGCGGAGAGCACCAGGAGTGCGGGACGAAATCGCTTGCCACCTCGATTGATTAAATCATGAGCCACGTCGGTAAGGCGGGGGACTTGGGAGACAAGCCTGCTCTGGAACTCCGCCTCTACCTTCTCCATATCGTCTGTGATGAGATCAAGGAATTCTTCCATGGCATGCATGCTCCCTGGGGCCTTTATACAGAACCCCCTCCTCCTTGTCAAAGGCTTTTTGGCCCTACATGCGCCTCAAAAAAGTGCTTGATTATCATCACGACAGAGGGTATAAATACTGCGCATCAAGGACCGGCATAAAAGGCCCTAGTCTAACCGTTTCGAGCTACTTTCCGGCGTAACGATAGGTTAATGGAAAGCGAGGCCGAGATAAAATAATTGAAACAGTCCGTGGAAAAAACAGTAGAGTCGCTGCCATATTCCAATACAGCGATCGCGCTTATCATACTGTGCGGCCTCTGCTTCTTTCTCTTCTTTCTCCGGTTGGCCGATATTGGGCTAATGTATCCTTCTTTCGAACCGCGCAGGATGCTGTTGGCCAAGGATATGGTGCGAAACGGCCATTGGCTGGTCCCCGATCTTCTCGGCAAGCCGTACATTCTAAAGCCGCCTCTTTTGCCCTGGCTAATCTCCGCAGGGTATCTTCTCTTCGGGAGCCCTGACCTGTGGGCTGCTCGGTTCTTCCCCGCTTTAGCGGGATTACTTACTGTCGTAGTAACCTTTTTCTTCGCCAAGAGGCTCTTTAATCAGAGGGTGGGGTTTCTCGCGGCCGTGATCCTCGCGACCAGTCTTCTGTATATACGCCGCGCCAGAATGGCGGAGGAGGACGTCATTCTGACCCTTTTCGTCACCCTTGCTCTTCTTACCTTTTTGCTTGCCTATCACTATCAGGCGGGGAAAAGATATTATGTCTTTTGTTACCTCTTCGTGGCCCTCGCCTGCATGACCAAGGGACCTCCGGGCCTCAGCTTTCCGGCGCTCACCATCATTCCTTTTTTACTCCTGCGCAAGGATCTTCGCTCTATCAGGAAGATGGAGTTGTTCCCGTGGGCTTTTATTTTGGGCGGGCTCGTCCTGTCATGGTACGTCTTTGCCTTTGCCCGAGGCGGAGCGGCGGAAGCAGAAAATTTCTTCGTGGCGGATATATGGCACAAGTTCTTTCCGCAAGAGCGGAGCAGCCCCTTTTATCAATACGTCCTCCAGCTTTTCGGCCACTTCTTCCCCTGGAGCCTTTTTTTGCCGGCAGCGGCAGTATACATCGTCACCAAGCAGAATAAAGAGGAAAGACAGTGCTCGCTCTTTCTCCTTTGCTGGATTATCCCCAATCTCTTTTTGTTCTCATTGGCCGGCGCCAAACGAAACGAATATATCCTTCCCCTTTATCCGGCCTTGGCAATATTAACGGCACAGGCCTGGGAAAGATTCCTGGTTGATAAAAAAGATACTCTCTTAAAAAAAATGACCTTAGGAGGGATCTTCGCCTTTGCCTTCTTGGCCATAGGGGCTGGCCTTTTCGGACCGATCTTCTCAATGATCAAGTATCCACAGGATCTTCTGTGGAACGGTCTGCTCGGCTTATTATTTATTATGGGCGGCTTGACGATATTGTTTTTTGCCAAGCGAAGGCACTATGTTGCTTTTTTCCCCGTAGCGGCCATTTTGATGATGGGTTTTATCTTTACCTTCACCGGCCATATCGCCACCACGTATCTCAAATATACCACTCCCAATGAGTTTTGCGCCAAGGTCGCCTCAACAATAGGACACGATGCAGAGTTGATATCCTTTCGGTGTCAGGATGAGTTCATTATCAATGAGCTCGATCGAATGATCCCGAATATCGATCAGGAAAGCGATCTGGATACTTATTTGGCAGCGAAAAAGCAAGTTTTCATCATTATGGATGGTAAAGAATTTTTAAGGCTCAAAGACAAAAAAACTATGATGCAGTTGCTGATCTTTCAGGAACCGTTTTTGAAAATGAAGAGGTCTATTGCCCTCGTCACTAATAAAGGTGAAACACAAAAAGGTGATGTCCGGGATGAGCGTACCGGCTCAGCAACGATAGGGACGGCGACGAATTGAAGATGAAAAAATCTATTTTATTCGTCTTCATATTGCTTGCCTTTGGAGGGGTGCTCTTCTTCTACAATCTTGGGGGATGGGATCTCTGGAACCCCGATGAACCTCGATATGCCCAGGTCGCCAAGGAGATGCTGCAGGGGGAAGGTTGGATTATCCCGCACTTAAACGGCGAGGTCTATTTCGACAAACCTCCTCTCTTTTTTTGGCTTATCGCGGGTACAGCAAAACTTATCGGCGGGATGAATGAGGCAGCGGCCCGTTTCCCGTCGGCTCTTTTCGGCATCGGCATTGTTCTGCTCCTCTTTTTCCTGGGCAAGAAACTCTTCGACGAAAAGGCGGGGCTTTTAGCAGCCTTTATTCTGGCTACCAATATTGAATTCATCTGGCTCGCCCGCCGGGCCAGCATAGACGCCACGCTCACCTTCTTCACAACCGCAGCCATCACCCTCCTGTACCTGGGTTTCTATCAAAAGCGCGGGAGGTGGGGCTTCTATCTGCTTGCCTATTTGGCTATGGTCTTGGCGGTGCTCACGAAGTTACAGATCGGGGTAATCGTGCCTGTCTTCGTGATAGGAGGATATTTCCTTTTTCGGCGGGAGTTCGGGTTTTTTAAGGACTCATCGCATATCCCAGGGATTGCCCTTTTTATCGCCATTATCGGCGGCTGGCTTGCCCTAGCGTATTTGTCGGGGGGAGGAGATTATTTGTGGGGGCTTCTCTATCAGAAGACCTCGTCGAGATTGCTCGAAGAAACCTCGCATACGAGGCCCCTATACTATTACCTGGTAAATTTTCCCGGAAACTTCATTCCCTGGATCTTCTTTCTTCCCTCGGCCCTGATCTATGGCCTCTCTCACAAAGAGAGAACAAAGGAGTTTGTCTTTATCGTCTTCTGGTTTGCAATCATCTTCGTCGCCCTCAGCTTGTTTAAGGCCAAACGCGAACTCTACCTTTTGCCCCTCTATCCGGCAGCTGCTTTGATGGTGGGCGCTCTGCTGGCTAAATTACCCCTCGGTGCCGAAGGGGCTGTAAAACGTATCTGTTCCATCCCCCTCATGGTCATGATAGTCCTTCTGGCCCTGATTGCCATGAGCCTCCCCATTGTGGCGGCACTGAAGGGGAGTTTCTATCTGGAACACCCCTGGGAGATCGGCTTAATCACCGCTCTGATCACGGGTGGAGGTGCCTTTCTCGCGTTCCTCGCCCATCGCTATCGTCGTCGTGATCTGCCCTTTTATATCATTGTCGCCATGGTCTTGGCCTTGACCCTGTATGGCGCGGGTCGTATCTTTCCAGAGATCAACAAGTATAAATCCGCCCGTCCCCTTGCTCAGGCCATCGTCGGCGCGATGAGGCCGGGAGACCAGCTTGGCATCTATCAACTGGAAGGGGCGAATTTTATATACTACACGGGTTATAACCAGATGCGTTGGCTGGAAGACGAGAGAAAGTTGAAGGAATTTCTGCGTTCCTCACAAGGAGTTTTCTGCATCATGCGTGAGAGGCATTATAAGCTTCTGCAGCAAGACCCCACCCTTGTTATCTCTGTAGTCGCCACCGGGCAAGTGGGATCCAAGCATCTGGCCGTGATAAGCAACCGTCAACTACCGTAAGGAGGATTACAGGATGAAGATTCCGTTATTGGACCTTGCACGGCAATATCCTAAAATGAAAGAGGAATTGTACCGCGAATGGTCGCGTCCGCTGGAGACGATGAAATTGCTCGAAGGGGATAATTTGAAGGCATTTCAAAACGAGATAGCCGCTTATCTCGGGGCGCGCCATGCCTTCGGCATGGCCTCGGGTTCTGATGC
>Ga0154798_1008_pt1 | contig 10268 bp, 10 predicted proteins | sample Rifle2008BG16ft_FD_105806 | JGI IMG/M metagenome (GOLD analysis project Ga0154798, IMG submission 105806) | Deltaproteobacteria bacterium RBG_16_54_18 | reverse complement strand
CGGGCTCGTCATCGCATTCGGTCTGACCCGCCTCACCGTCCAGATCTTCGTGCCGCCCGGTGCCGGGGAGACACAACTCCTCTATCCCCTGATCTATATTCTGGCGGGATACCTGGGGATCATGATCGGAGTCTGGAAGGGGAAGGAATTTAACCCCGCAGCATGGTGGAAGATCTTCAGCATAGGGGGCAGTCAGCGCACCACGGAGAACCCCAAGATCCTTGATACGAGCGTCATCATTGACGGCAGGATTGCCGACGTCTGCGAAACGGGATTTCTCGAAGGTCCTTTCATCATCCCGCAGTTTGTTCTGCACGAGTTGCAACATATCGCCGATTCCCCCGATCCCCTGAAACGAAATCGGGGGAGAAGGGGGCTGGATATCCTCAACCGTATACAAAAGCAAGGGGAACCGGAGGTAAGGATATCGGATCAGGACTTTCCGAAAATCAAGGAAGTGGATGCGAAGCTCATCGAGCTGGCTAAACGGATGAACGGCAAGATCATTACCAACGACTTCAACCTCAACAAGGTGGCGGAGCTGCTGGGTGTGACGGTCTTAAACATCAATCAGCTGACCAACGCCCTGAAGCCCATTGTCCTCCCCGGAGAGACCATGCATGTCCAGATTCTCAAGGAAGGGAAGGAGCCGGGGCAGGGGGTGGCCTATTTAGATGATGGTACCATGGTAGTGGTGGAGGAGGGGCGCAAGATCATCGGCAAAGAGCTCGATGTCGTGGTTACCAGCGTATTGCAGACCACCGCAGGCAGAATGATCTTCGCCCGACCCCGTGACGCGGAATCCGGCTCGGAAGAAGTCCCGCCGCGGGCAAGGAAGTCGCGTGGGTGAAAAAAAGGATACCGGCTACCGGGTGGGGATGGGGTATGATGTACATCCTCTTGTAGAGAACCGTCCTTTAATCATGGGGGGGATAACGATTCCGCACCATCGCGGGCTTGCCGGGCACTCGGACGCCGATTGCCTGGTACACGCCATCTGCGATGCGCTCCTCGGCGCCGTTGCGGCAGGGGATCTCGGGCAGCATTTTCCAGACACCGATCCCCAGTATACGGGCATTGCCAGCCTGGTGCTGTTAGAGCGGGTGACGGCGATGGTCGCGCGCAAGGGATGGAAAATTACCAACATTGATGCCACCATCGTGGCGCAGGCCCCGCGCCTGGCGCCCTATCGCGCCCAGATGGAAGAGCGGATCGCAGCGACGGTGGGGGTTGAACACGAGCAAGTGAATATCAAGGCCACGACGACCGAGGGGTTGGGCTTTACCGGCAGGAATGAAGGGATCGCCGCCTACGCCGTCGTGCTGGTGGAGGCGCGATGAAGAACGGGGTGAGAGTCCGGTTTGCCCCGAGCCCGACCGGGTTCTTGCACATCGGCAACGCGCGCATTGCCCTCTGCAATAAACTCTTTGCCCTGAAACATGACGGGGTATACGTCCTCAGGATTGAAGACACCGATGTGGCGCGCCTCGACCCTGCTGCCGAGGAGGCCATCAGGGAGGACCTCCGATGGCTCGGGCTGACATGGGACGAGGGGCCGGCAGGAGAAGGCGCGCATGGGCCTTACCGCCAGTCTGAGCGAACGAAGATCTATTACGAGCACGCCGAAAGGCTCAAGGAACAGGGGGGCGCCTACCTATGTTACTGCACCCCCGAGGAACTGGCTCAGATGCGGGAGCAGTTGCTGGCCAGGGGGCAGACGCCCCGCTATGTCGGCACGTGCCGGGGGCTCTCATCGGCGCAGGCCCAGGAGTTAGAGGCAAGCGGCAGAAAGCCCTCGCTGCGTTTCGCAGTCCCCGAGGGTGCTACCGTGGTGCGCGATATCATCCACGGGAAAAAGGTATTTGAAAACAAATCCATGGGGGACTTCGTCATTATGCGTTCCGACGGCAGGCCCGCTTACAACTTTGCTGCCGTGGTGGATGATGCCTTGATGGGGATCACCCATGTTATCCGCGGGGAAGACCATCTCCCCAATACCCCCCGGCAGGTCCTTCTCTACGAGGCCTTGGGATTTACCCTGCCCGACTTTGCTCACCTGCCCCTGTTGGTCGCCCCCGATGGTGAGCGGTTGAGCAAGCGTTACGGGGCGGTTTCCGTACGCGCCTACCGGGAAGAAGGCTTTCTCCCCCAGGCCGTGGTAAATTACCTCGCCCTCTTGGGAGGGGGGACGGCAGGCGGTGAGGAGATCATGTCGTGGGAAGGGATGGTCAGACGCTTCTCCCTAGAAGGGATTGCAAGGAGTCCGGCGGCATTCGATCCCGGGAAATTGCGCTGGCTCAACCGCGGGCATCTGCACACCATGCGCGGCGAAGATATCCTCTTTTACGCCCGTCCTTTTCTCGCTGGATTTCTCCGGGAGGGGACAGATGAAGGATGGCTGGTCAAGGTCTTGAATGCAGTCAAAGAGAATGTCGAGACCCTTGCCGAGATCAACAGGTATATCCCCATCTTTCTGCCTGACGGATTTTCCCTGGATGCCGAAGCCCGCACGATCCTCACAGCGGATGACGCCCTGGCGGCGGTCAAGGCCTTGAAGGAGATCGTGGCAGGGATGGCGGAGGTAACGGAAGATAATTTCACCGAGATCGTCGCCGCGCTTAAGAAGCACACCGGGCTCAAGGGAAAACAGCTCTTTGCACCCCTCAGGGCGGCCCTTACCGGTACGATGACGGGGCCTGAGCTACACAAGGTCCTTCCTGTGTTAGGGAAGCAAATCATCATCGAGCGATTGGCGCAGGCGTTGAAATAGGAAGAAAAAATGGCGTTACGTGTCTATAACACGATGACCCAGAAGAAGGAGGAGTTTCACCCCCTACAGGAGGGGCGGATCGGCATGTACGCCTGCGGCGTCACGGTCTATGATCTCTGCCACATCGGCCACGCCCGCAGCGCCGTGGTCTTCGATGTAATCTACCGCTATCTCCGCTACAAGGGTTATGAGGTGACCTATGTGCGCAACTTCACCGACGTGGATGACAAGATCATCAAGCGTGCGCAGGAGGAGGGTGTCGGCTTCGAGGAGATCGCCGCGCGATATATAAAGGAATTCTCTGTTGACATGGGTGCCTTGGGGATGTCGCCGCCGACCATCGAGCCCAAGGCGACGGAGCACATCCCGGAGATGATCGCTCTCATACAGCGGCTTGTTGAAAAGGGTCATGCCTACCAGGTGGACGCGGATGTCTATTATGCCGTGGAGAGCTTCCCCGCATACGGCAAGCTTTCCAAGAGGACCCTCGATGAGATGCAGGCCGGCGCCCGGGTGGAGGTGGATGAGCGCAAGAAAAACCCCCTGGACTTTGCCCTGTGGAAGGGGGCCAAGCCCGGGGAGCCATCGTGGGAGTCGCCGTGGGGCAAAGGGAGGCCCGGGTGGCACATCGAGTGCTCTGCCATGAGCCAGCGGTATCTCGGTGATACGTTGGACATCCATGGCGGCGGTAAGGACCTCATCTTCCCCCATCACGAGAACGAGATCGCCCAGGCCGAGGGGGCAACCGGGCGGCCCTTCGCGCGTTATTGGCTGCACAACGGCTTCGTCAATATCGCAAAAGAAAAAATGTCCAAGTCCCTGGGGAATTTCTTGACGATAAAAGATATTCTCAAAGAATATCACCCGGAGGTGGTGCGCTTTTTCCTCCTCTCACGCCACTACCGCAGTCCCCTTGACTTTTCCACCCAGGGGATGGCGGAGGCGCGCCAGGGGCTCACGCGGTTCTATCAGACCTTGGCAGGGATCGACGAGGTACTTCGGAAGGCGACAGAGGCAGGGAAACAGAAAAGCTACACTTCCTCAGAGAGAAAAGCTGCCTTGCAAAAGGCAAAGACATTTGCCCAGAGCTTTGAAGAGGCCATGGACGACGACTTCAACACCGCGGTGGTCATTGCCGCCCTGTTTGAGCTCAATCACGAGATCAACGGTCTGCTCCAACATCCTCCTCCGTCCGCTGCCCAAATCCTCACGAAGGGGAAAGAGGCCCTTGCCCTGGCAGGAAAAGTATTAGGGATTTTTCAGGAGGAGCCCACTGTCTTTCTTGAGCAAGAGCAACAGCGCAAGACGAGAGCGCTCACCATTACCCCACAGGAGATTGAGAAGTTGATCACGGAACGCAATGACGCCCGCAGTAAGAAGAACTGGGCGCGGGCCGACCAGATCAGAAACCAGCTTGACTCCCAGGGGGTCATCCTCGAAGATGGCCCGCAAGGGACGATCTGGCGCATGCAATAGTAGGTCTGTTAAACTCAACGATCTGCATACCACTCCTAAAAAAGCTCATAAAAGGCCTTGTATCGGAAAGCAAGGATATGCATTTTTTATATATCCAGGCGGTTCTGTGCTACAATAAATAAAACCACGCACGCGCAGGCTTACTACTGCACAAGGAGAGATTGAAATAGATTATGGCGCGTTTTAAACTCGTATCACCATTCCACCCCACCGGCGATCAGCCGCAGGCCATCGAGAAACTAGTTCGAGGGATCAGGGAAGGTGCGCGGGATCAGGTCCTGCTCGGCGTCACGGGTTCGGGTAAAACCTTTACCATGGCCAATGTCATCGAGCAGGTCCAGCGTACGACCCTCGTCATCTCCCACAACAAGACCCTGGCAGCGCAACTCTACAGTGAGTTTCGCGACCTCTTCCCGGAGAATGCCGTGGAGTTCTTCGTCAGCTACTACGACTACTATCAGCCCGAGGCATATATCCCGAGCGGCGATATCTACATTGAAAAAGACACCTCCATCAACGAAGAGATAGACAAGATGCGCCACTCGGCAACGCACTCGCTCCTGGAGAGAAATGATGTGATCATCGTGGCGAGCGTCTCCTGCATCTACGGCCTCGGCTCGCCCGAGGCCTATTATGGCCTACTCCTGCAGCTCGAACGGGGAAAGCGGATGCAGCGGGGGGCGATCCTCTCCAAGCTCGTGGAGATCCAGTATGAGCGTAACGACATCGACTTCCACCGCGGGACTTTTCGCGTGCGCGGGGATGTCGTGGAGATCTTCCCGCCGTATGAGGAGGCCAGGGCCATCCGCTGCGAGCTCTTCGACGATGTCATCGAGGGGCTCTACGAGATCGACCCCCTGCGAGGCAGAGTCATCTCATCCTTGGACAAGGTCGCTGTCTACCCCGGCAGCCACTACGTGACCACCGCGGAAAGGACGCGGCTGGCCATGGAAGGTATTAAAGTAGAGCTGCAGGAGCGGCTGGCGGAGTTCCGGTCTCAAAACAAACTCCTGGAGGCCCAACGCCTGGAGCAGCGCACCATGTTTGATCTCGAGATGTTCCAGGAGATCGGCTACTGCAAGGGGATCGAGAACTACTCCCGCCACCTCACCGGGCGACAGCCCGGAGAGCCGCCCCCCACGCTGATCGACTACCTCCCCGAGAATGCCCTCGTCATGATCGACGAGTCCCACGTCACCATCCCCCAGCTCGGGGGGATGTACTACGGGGACCGCTCCCGCAAGGGGACCCTGGTGGAGTACGGCTTCCGCCTCCCCTCGGCCCTGGACAACCGCCCACTCACCTTCGAAGAATTTAATGAGCGGGCAAAACAAATAGTCTATGTCTCCGCCACGCCCGGCGACTATGAACTGGCCAAGGGCGATGGGAGAATAGTCGAACAGATCATCAGGCCCACAGGACTGATGGACCCGGCCATCGAGGTGAAACCGGCGCGCAACCAGGTAGACGACCTCCTCGGCGAGATCAAGGAAAGAATTGAAAAGGGGGATCGTGTGCTGGTCACCACGCTGACCAAGCGGATGGCCGAGGACCTGACCGAGTACTATGCCGAGCTCGGCATCCGCGTGAAGTACCTCCACTCGGATATCGACACCCTGGAGCGGGTGGAGATCATCAGGGATCTCAGGCTTGGGAAGTTCGACTGCTTGATTGGGATCAACCTCCTGCGCGAGGGGCTCGACATCCCCGAGGTCTCGCTCGTGGCGATCCTCGACGCCGACCGCGAGGGGTTCCTGCGCTCGGAGCGTGCCTTGATCCAGACCTGCGGCAGGGCAGCCCGAAACGTGGCCGGTAAGGTCTTGCTCTACGCCGAGGGGATGACCCCCTCCATGACTAGGGCCATCGATGAGAGCAACAGAAGGAGAAAAATCCAGGGGGATTATAATCGCGTGCACGGCATCACGCCGGAGAGCATCAAGAAGGCGATACACGACGTCTTGGGCTCGGTGTATGAGGCGGATTACTATACGGTCCCCGCCGTGCGAGAGGAAGAAGCAGGATACCTCTCGCCCCGCGAGGTGCCCAAGGCCATCAGGCAGCTGAAAAAAGAGATGCGCAAGGCAGCCGAAGAGTTGGAATTCGAGCGGGCAGCCGAGCTCAGGGACCGCATCCAGCGCCTGCAGGAGGCCGTCATTACCAGAGATATACCGTTGAATGAGTAAATGAAAAAGACAGACCTTCAGCAACAAACAGATGCCCTGCCCCAGGCACCGGGGGTCTATCTCTTCAAAGACCCTCAAGGAGCCATCCTCTACGTCGGCAAGGCAAAAGACCTACGCAAGCGGGTACGGACCTACTTTCAGGGCAGGGAGCAGGATGTGAAGACCTCCCTCATGCTTGCCAAGGTCGGCCAGGTCGACCACATTGCCACCCAAACGGAGAAGGAGGCCTTGATCTTAGAAGATACCCTGATCAAGGAGCACCGCCCCCGCTACAACATCCAGCTCAGGGACGACAAGCGCTATCCCTTGCTCAAACTCAGCGTGCAGGAACGCTTTCCCCGCCTCTCCGTGGTCAGGCGGACCAAGGAGGACGGCGCCCTCTACTTCGGCCCCTTTCCAGCGGCGACTTCCATGCGCGAGACCTTGAGGGTGATCCACAAGGCCTTCCCCTTGCGCCGGTGCAGCGCAGCACAGTTTGCGCACCGTTCACGCCCGTGCCTCAACTTCCAGATGCGGCGCTGCCTGGCCCCGTGCTGTGAAAAGGTGAGCGAGGCGGAGTATAAGCGGATCGTCGAGGAGGTCCGCCTCTTTCTGGAAGGCAAGAGCGATTTGCTCGCGGAGAAGCTGCGCAAGAGGATGGAGCAAGAATCAGCGGCTCTGAGATTCGAGGTGGCGGCGAGAATCAGGGACCGACTCGCTGCCCTGGAGCGGATCACCGAGCGTCAGAAGGTTATTGTACAGGATAGCGCTCATCGCGATGCCGTCGGCATGGCCAGGCAAGGGGGCAAGGTCGGCATCCAGGCCCTCTTCATCCGGAGCGGCAGACTACTGGGCGGCAGGTTCTTCTCTATCAAGGATGCAGGGTTGCCCGATCAAGAAGTTCTATCCACCTTCCTGCATCAATTCTATAAAGAAGGGCAATTCATTCCCGGGGAGATTCTCGTTCCTATATCTCTGGAAGATGCCGCTGTCTTGGAAGAGGTGATGGGGGAGCAGGGGCAGAAGAGGGTCCGCGTTTATCGCCCTCGCAAGGGGAGCCAGGGGTATGATCTCATCCAGATGGCTCAAGAGAATGCCCAAGGCAAGCTCCGCGGTCAGCTCAAGGGAGAGGATGCCTTGCAGGAGATGCAGAAACGCTTTTCTCTGGCACACGTCCCTACGAGAATAGAGGGCTTTGACATCTCCAACCTCGGCGGGGGGCCGGCTGTGGGATCGCAGGTGGTGTTTGAGGATGGTGAACCGGCAAAGAGTTATTACCGCAAGTACCGGATCAAGACCGTGCAGGGGATGGACGACTACGCTATGCTCTATGAGGTCCTTGTCCGGAGGGTGCGCCGCGGTAAAGAGGAGGGTGATCTCCCCGATCTTATCCTCATCGACGGGGGCAAGGGGCAGCTCAATGTGGCCTTAGAGGCGCTCAAGGAATTAGGAATCGAAGGAGTCGATGTCTTGAGCATCGCAAAAAAGCGGGAGCCGGGAGAGGAAGAAAGGGTCTTTCTCCCTCATAAAAAGGAAGGCATCCCCTTGCGTGACGCATCCCCTGCCTCGCTGCTCCTACAGCGGGTGAGGGACGAGGCCCACCGCTTTGCCATTGCCTATCATAAGAGGCTGCGGGGCAAGGCTGGTTTGTCCTCTGCGCTCGATGAGATACCCGGTATAGGAGCGGAAAGAAGGAAGTCTCTCTTGACACACCTGGGGGGATGGGAGGGAATTATGATGGCCTCTTCCGCGGAGCTGGCCCAAGCCCCGGGGATGACAAGTGCGCTTGCCCAGCGGGTTTGGGAGCATTTGCATAGTAAGGAGAAAGAAGGGGATCATGCAGATCAAAGTCAATAACGCGACCTTAGAATTAGTGCAGGGGGACATCACGCAGCAGGCAACGGATGCCATCGTCAATGCCGCCAACCCTTCCTTACTCGGCGGCGGCGGCGTGGATGGGGCCATCCACAGGGCAGCCGGGCCGGAGTTGCTGGTAGAGTGTCGTACTTTAGGAGGGTGTGAGGCCGGAGATGCCAAGATCACCAAGGGATATCAACTCAAGGCCAGGCATGTGATACATACCGTTGGGCCAGTGTACCGTCGGGAAGGGCAACGGGCAGCGGAATTGCTTACCAGCGCCTATCGCCGGAGTTTGGAGGTTGCGAGTGAGCATCATCTCAAGAGCGTTGCTTTCCCTTCTATCAGCACGGGCGCATACGGTTATCCTTTAAATGAAGCAGCCCCTATTGCCCTCAAGACAGTAGCAGACTTTCTCAAGAAGCACCCGGATATCGAGCTGGCCCGCTTTGTGCTCTTTGATGGCAAGACCCTAGCGGCCTACGAGGAGGCACTGAAGGGGTTAGCAGCTACTTAGATGAAAAGATGCTTATGTCTTTTTCAAGGCTTCCTGGAATTGTTCCGGCGTGAACTCGATTTCACGGAGGATTTCACGGATCAAAGGGCGTGCGAGGTCTCTTCCCGGATGATGCGGCAGGGTGGTGGTCCTGCCATCGGGGTGACGGTAAAAGACATGACTACCTTTTTGCCGAATAGGTTGGAAACCGAGGCTGAGCAGTACCTTCTCCATTGTTTTGAAGTCAACAATGGAAAGTCGGGTCACGCCGCGACCTCAATCTGCTGAAGGCCGACAAACCTGGGGAGGTCGTCAGTCGATCCTTTGAACTCTTCCAGACACAACTGCAAGACCTCTTTGAGGTTTTCCTGAAGCTCATCCAAGGTAGCCCCCTGTGTATGGGCACCGGGAACCCCCGGGACAATACCTACATACAGATTCGTCTCCTCATCCCATTCCACATATGCGGTAAAGGTTTTCATGCTTCACCTCCTGGCGATCAGCTATGATTATTTGAACGCCTTTGTTATAGTATAGCATAAACATACTTGCATAGATAGGTGGTGTGGCTATCAACAGATTAGTCAGAGGATAGAATTACGTGTTAGAGTATTATAAATAGAAGAAATTTATGTCTATTAGCAAGTTAGCTGAAAATGAATAAAGAACCTATATACCATTCAAATATTTTTTGGCATTTTTGTGGTAGAGAAAAAAATGAAGATGAGGCATTTAGAATTTTATGTGAAATTCTAAATGAAAAGTGCTTAAAAAGAAGCTTTCACAATTCAGTTCCGTTCGAGGAGCCTATTAAAGATCACCACGGGGAAAATACACCTACTTGGCGAATCCAATATGTTTGTTTTGCTGATATCCCTTTTGCATTTTTGAAAAACCATATTGAAATGTATGGAAATGTTGGATTGGGATTTAAAAGAGAATTTATTATAGAGAAAGGCGGGCAACCTGTATTATATACACCTTATATTAAAAAAAATGGGAAACAAAAATCTGCCGTTTTTTCTATTAGTGCAATTATTGAACAATGGGGTAGAGAGTGGAGCCAAGTAACAGAAAAACATAAAATTAAACCGGAGGAATATAGAGATCTTGGATGGAAGATTCAAGCTCTAAGAAAATACATAAAACAATTTTCTTTTGAAGATGCAAATTGTGCCTATTATGAAAGAGAATGGCGTGTTATTAATACATTTCAGTTTGAGGAAGAGGATATTGTTGTAGTTATTTTCCCGAAACGTTTCTCGAATGAATTTATTAGTTTGTATCCTAATATTCCTTATACCGTTTCAGAATTGATATTAACGTAACACGCAACAATACGGTTCACCAGACATGCGGATGAGCTAGGTTGTTGGATCGTTCTGTCAGCCTTCTATCAAAAGGAGAAACCTCATGTCAAAACTCTTTGATGTCACTCAACTAAACGGCATGTCTCTGAAGAACCGGTTTGTCAGGGCTGCCACGGCAGAAGGAATGGCAACAGAGG
>Ga0154798_1031_pt1 | contig 10306 bp, 9 predicted proteins | sample Rifle2008BG16ft_FD_105806 | JGI IMG/M metagenome (GOLD analysis project Ga0154798, IMG submission 105806) | Deltaproteobacteria bacterium RBG_16_54_18 | reverse complement strand
ATCGGTGCTTGCCATTTAAATGAATGTAATTATATCACTCATGGCAATTTCCAGACCCTTAACATGGTGCTTTTATTGAAAAAAATAATGGAGCGGATCGGGCTGAATCCTGAAAGATTACAGATACGCTTTATGTCCGGTGCTGAAGCAAATGTTTTTGTCGAATCTACAAATAATTTTGTAAAGAAGATAAAAGAGTTGGGGCCCATCGGCGAAAGCGAAGGGATAGAGAAGAGTGAATTAAACGCAAGGCTTGCGGAGGTTACAAAGTTAGTCCCCTACATCAAGATAGTAAAAAATGAAAAGCTTGGAACACGTCTTGAAAAAGAAGAAGAATACGACAACTTCTTTACCAGAGAAGAGGTCGACAAATTATTTGAGGAAATATTCTCGTACTACATTGATCCGCAGAAGTGTCAGGCCTGTATGACCTGTGCCAGAAGATGCCCCGTGGAAGCGATTATAAGCGCCAAGGGCGAGGTCCATATTATCGATCAGGATAAATGTATCAGATGCGGAAGCTGCTTTGAAGCATGCCCCCCTCGATTTGGTGCGGTAACGAAGATTACCGGTGATGTTCCCCCGCCCCCGCCTGAAGGTCAACGAGCCATAATCAAAAAGGCAAAAGAAAAAGAAGCGGCCTAAGGCAGGTGAAATAGTTTTTAACTCCACGACCCCGCGTATCGGCGAGGCCATTTTTTTTCACGCGAAAACACGTGAGGAATGAGGCGGTTACGTCATATTTGTCTCATTTGTCCTTGACAAGGAGCTGGCAATTTGATATTTTTTTCACAAGTAAAAGTACCGGTAAAAAAAATAATAAATAATAATAATGGGGGAGGATAGTTTTTTATTCCAACAATGTATCCTATCTTTATGCTTGTTTTGTAAAGTATGGTAATGAATTTTAAAGCTATACGACCTCGTAAACGGACAGGAGGTATTTATGTCGCCAGTTAGTGCCACCTATTGGGGCATTCCCGGTTATGTCATTTTCTGGGTTTTGTTTGTCATCGCCGCTGGGTTATTCGCGAAGAGGATCTATTTCCTTTTCCGCCTTATGCGTCTGGGGAAGCAGGAGAACCGCTTCGACCACATGGGGCAGAGAATCAAGAACGTGCTTTTCGTGATCCTCCCTCAGTGGTGTACCCTGAGAAGCGTCACCAAAAAGGACCTGGCCGGAATCGGACATGCCCTTTTGTTCTGGGGTTTCAGTTGTTTCTTAGTCAGCTACATAGTCTTCATCGGCCTGGCTGAAGGTTTCGGCCTCTATCCGTGGCTTATGGGCAATAACTTTGAGACCGTTTTTTCTTCTATTCTGGACATCGCCGGATTATGCGTCATGGCGGCCATGATATGGGCAGCCATCAGGCGTTATATTGTGAGACCGGAAAGACTGGAGTTGAGCGTCGAAGCAGGCGTTATTATGGTATTGGTCTTCAGCCTTATGGTGCTCCATTTCGGCATTGAGGGCTTCGGACTTGCAGGTTCCGGGGAGACGACAAATTGGCCTCCCATAGGGTCGGTGATCGCTAACTATTTATCCAGTACCGGCATTTCGAAAAATACGTTGATAACGGTTTCGCAGGGGGCCTGGTGGCTTCACTACCTCGTGATCCTCGGCTTCACGGTCTATATACCGCGCTCAAAACACCTGCATATCCTTGCTTCCGGCGCCAATATTCTTTTCAAGCCACTGGCCTCCAAGGTAGTCCTTGAACCTATCCCTCTTGAAGCACTTGAGGCTATGGAAAGTGAGGGGTCCGTCGACCTCGGCGCATCGAAGATCCAGGACTTTACCTGGAAGGATTTGCTTGACCTTTACGCCTGCACTGTTTGCGGTCGATGCCATGTCAGTTGTCCCGCCCACGTCAGCGGCAAGACCCTCTCACCTAAAGAGGTAATTCATGACTTGAAAGAACATTTGCTGGAGGAAGGCCCTGGATTGCTTGCCGGTAACGCACAGGCAACTTCGGAAAGCCCGGCCAAGACTATGATCGGCGATGTGATAGCCGAGGAGGATATCTGGGCCTGCACCACCTGTGGCGCCTGTCAGGAGGTATGTCCGGTCGATATAGAACACGTACGCAAGATAATCAAAATGAGGCAAAATCTGGTGCTGGCGCAAAATAAGATGCCGGAAAGTGCCCAGCTCATGCTGAGAAATATGCAGACGAGAGGTAACCCATGGGCCGGGGCCCAGTCGTTGAGGTTGCGCGGCGATTGGACACATGACATGGGACTCAAAATCCTGGGTCAATACGAAGGAAGAGTCGATACTTTGTTCTGGGTTGGCTGTACCGGGGCCCTCATTGACCGTAACGTCGAGGCCACCCTCTCCCTGACGAGGGTGCTGAAAGCTGCCGGAGTTGATTTCGGGGTGTTAGGCGAAGCCGAGCCCTGTTGCGGTGATCCCGCACGAAGAGCAGGCTATGAATTCCAGTTTCAAATCTCGGCAGAGGAAAATATAGAAACGTTTAAAAACTACAACATCAAAAAGATCATTACCTCCTGTCCGCACTGCTACAACACGCTCAAGAATGAATATCCTCGGTATGGCGGCGACTTTTTTGAAGTAGTCCACTACACCGAACTGCTCGCGGACCTGATCACGCGGGGGAAATTGAAACTTACCAATAAGCTGAATACGCTACTCACCTATCATGATCCCTGTTACTTAAGCCGGTATAATGAAGTATTCCGCGAACCGCGACAGATAATCGAAGGCATTCCCAACGCAAAGTTCAAGGAAATGGAACGCTCGAAAAACACGACCTTTTGCTGCGGCGGTGGCGGCGGACATATGTGGATCGAAGAACAACACGGTACCACCAAGATCAATCATGTGCGTATGGATGAAGTTATCGGAACCGGAGCAGAGACCGTTGTGACTTCATGCCCTTATTGTCTACAGATGCTCGAGGAAGGTATCGAACAGAAAGGTGTTAAGGACTCCTTAAAGGCAAAAGATCTTGCGGAACTGGTTGAAGAAGCGATGAACCAATCTTAATGAGGAGAGGAGATTATATGAATATCATCGTGTGTGTCAAACAAGTACTTGATCCCGAGATACCACCGGCCAAATTCAAGATTGACCCTGAGACAAAACAGGTGATTCCACCCCCCGGCGTGCCGCCGGTGATAAGTGTATATGATGAGCGGGCCGTTGAGGCGGCGTGCCGGCTCAAAGATAAGCTGAAAGGGAAGATAACCGTGATCAGCGTGGGGTCGGATAAAGCTGCTGACGTGATAAAACATGCCATATCCATGGGTGCCGATGAGGGGTTTGTCCTTTGCGATCCGGCCTTTGAAAACCTCGACAGTTTTGGTACGGCTTATGTCCTGTCAAAAGCTATCCAGAAGATCGGCGCATATGACTTGGTTCTGTGCGGCCGACAGGCCGCTGACTGGGGCGCCGGTCAGGTTGGTTCAATCCTCGCCGAAATACTCGCCATTCCCGTAATCACCCTCGCCTGCGATATCGAGGGAGTGGACACTAATGTCAGGGTAAAGAGGATAGTAAGCGACGGCTACGAAATAGTGGAAGCTCCTCTGCCAAGCCTGGTTACGGTCAGCAGTGAGATTGGCCTACCCCGTCTCCCTGCTGGGGTGCGTCTTATGATGGCCCGCAAAAAGGTGATCCCGGTTTGGAAGGCGCAGGATATTGGCGCTGAGGCCTCGCAGTTGGATAAGGGTAATGCCCATACTGAGATTACCGGTCTCTCTGTACCGACACGGAAGATCGAGTGCGAGATCATTACCGGCGCGACCCCTGGCGAAGCAGCGGCAAATCTGGCTTCGAAGCTTGCTAACCTGATATAATAAACGGAGGATATTCCATGGATAACTATAAAGGTGTTTTAGTTTTTGGTGAAATCGGTGACGGGAAACTGACTCCCATCACGATAGAACTCCTCGGAGTCGGAAGAAAACTCGCCGATGATCTGGGCGAGGAATTGAGCATTCTCTTAGTGGGTAGCAAAGCAGGTGCCCTGGCTCAAGAGGCAATTGCTTGTGGTGCCGACAATGTCTATATTGCCGAGGACAGCCTCCTGGATGCCTATAACTCCGATGCCTACACTCAGACAGCGGCCAACCTTTGCAAGAAAGTGCTCCCTTCTATTATGCTTTTTGGCCACACCGATCTTGGCTGTGATTTGTCTCCGCGGCTTAACGGCCGTTTGGGCGGGGGCCTTTCAATGGAGTGTATGACATTGTCGATCGACTCCGCGACAAAGGCGCTGATCGCGACAAGACCCGTCTTCGGCGGCAATGCGCATGCGACAATGATGTCCAAGTCAGCACGGCCTCAGATGGCCACAGTGCGAGCAAAGGTGTTTGCCCCGGCGGAACGTGCCGATGGACGCCAGGGTAAGGTTATTCCGGTAGAAGATAAACTCGATGCTTCAGCGCTTAAGGTAAAGGTTGTAGAGAAGATAAAGGAGCAGGTCGAAGGCGTGAAGTTGGAAGATGCCGAAGTCGTTGTGTCCGGCGGACGCGGTATGGGCAGCGCTCAGGAATTCACAAAACTCCGGGAACTTGCCAATGTTCTAGGCGGCGCGGTTGGCGCGACAAGGGTTGCCTGTGATGAAGGTTGGGCTGCGGCTACACTTCAGGTAGGTCAGAGCGGGAAGGTGGTCAGCCCTAAACTATACATCGCCATCGGTCTCTCCGGCGCCATGGCGCATATTGCAGGGTGTTTGGGATCAAAATACATTGTGGCGATCAACAAGGACAAAGAGGCTAATATCTTCAATGTGGCCCACTTCGGTATTGTCGGCGATTGGAAAGAGATATTGCCTCCCCTGACCGCGAAATTCAAGGAGTTATTATCAAAATAATCCGCCAAAAAGAGGGCGATATCTTATTTTTAATAGAGCCCCACAGGCGTTGCCCGTGGGGCTCTATTTATTATACGGTAATCATGGGAAAGTGATTTGTTGCGGTACGCGGTGAAGGGATCGGGGGTCATATGGCAAAGCATTCCCATAATTTTGTGGAAAAATTCGGCGATTTTCCGGGGTATGGTCTGGACAGGCAATCCAATGAGAATACGGTGCAAATATACCTGCAGAAATTCTCTGATGATCAGCTGCTGGGCACGCTTCTCATGCGGATGACCGATGACGATTTAGCCGATGTATTTAATATGATGGGCAAAATGCTGAAAAAATATCTGACCGAGCCTGAATACCATCGATTGTTTTTAAAAGAATGATTTTATATTGTACGTCTTAAATTTCTCTAGTTTGTTGAGGTTCGTATCCTAATATTTCATGAGGAGTTCTTTGTGCTCCCCGTCTCCCGGCAAGCAGGAGCTGTTCCCAAGAAATGCGGAGAGGGCGTTTTAATTTTACGAAGTTACGCTTTACGCTACGCTTGATGTTTTTTCTAAATAATTTTGGTATATGTTCCCGATATGGTATGGGGAGGCCGCACATGCCAAAAGATGAAGATGATCTCTTATATAAAGAAGGAGATCTGTTACAACACGACGAGAAAGGATGAAAAGACGGTTGAGCCGTCGCTCCGCCGACAGTTGGCCGGCGCATGCTGAGCTTTCCTGATGATACACAGATCGGCATTAATGGCTTGGATGATATACTGGGCGACCTTTACTCTGAAGGCAGAAAGGTGAGCGATGAGACTGCCGAAGAGATCATCAATAGATTGGAAGCTAAAATGAACTACATCCCCTCGTCAGGGCGTGCCCGTAAAGAGTACTCTTATGTCCTCCTGAAGGAGTATAAAAAGTACGTTAAGGATCGAACCGATAACAACGATTGATAACGGGTTGCCCTTACCTACCCTACTGGCTTTATCCAATTATCATCCTAAAAAAACTTACACGTGAGAACATATTAAAGCTGCTCGGTTCATTTCCCGAAGATTCAAGGAATTTGGGGGTAGCGTGCTTTTGCAAAGAGCGGAGATGATTGGTAGGCATAGCTCTATCCCTCTCCCTCAAGGAGAATACTTTCCCCTTGACAAAAGGGGTATAACTTGTTATCAATATTGAGATTTTTTCGTAGGCACGTAGCTCAGCTGGAAGAGCGCTACCTCGACGCGGTAGAGGTCGTCGGTTCGATCCCGTCCGTGCCTACCAGATGTCTTCATTATTTCATGCTACCATACAGAGAAAGGGTATTACTTATTTACTTTTTTTAACAACGAGGGAAAGGCATCGTTCCGTCCCCTGATCGATGGCGGCAAAGGGGGTGACGTTGATGCCTTTTCTTAGTTTTGTGTTACTGTAGCGGAACCATGAGCAATACTCCTGCAAAGAAAAAAAAAGAAGACGCCGAAGTACTTGCGACCGTACGCCATAGTACGGCGCACGTCATGGCCCAAGCGGTACAGGAATTGTATCCGGGGACTAAACTTTCTATAGGTCCTTCTATTGAGGAGGGGTTTTACTATGACTTTGACTATGCGGGGGCCTTCTCTCCCGACGATTTCCCTAAGATAGAGGCCAGGATGCAGGAGATCATCGCGCAGGACGCGCCATTTATCCGTGAAGAGGTCTCTAAAGAGGAGGCCATCCGGTTCTTTACGGAGCGGGGGGAACTTTATAAGGTTGAGCTGCTGGAGGCAATAGCGGATGAGCCGGTCACCCTCTATCGGCACGACAAATTCGTTGACCTGTGCCGCGGGCCGCACCTTCCGTCTACGGGGGGAATCAAGGCATTTAAACTCCTCAGCGTGGCCGGCGCCTATTGGCGCGGGGATGAACGCAACAAGATGTTGCAGCGTATCTACGGTACCGCGTTCCCGACCCAGAAGGAGCTCGATGCCTCTGTGACGCTGATCGAGGAGGCCAAGCGCCGGGACCACCGCCGTCTGGGGCAGGAGCTTGATCTGTTCAGCATCCATGAAGAGGCCGGTGCCGGGCTCGTCATTTACCACCCCAAGGGTGCCTTGCTGCGTTCCATCCTAGAAGACTTTGAACGGCGCGAACATCTCACGCGGGGGTATCAACTCGTCCGCGGGCCCCAGATCCTCAAGCTGGACCTCTGGAAGCGATCAGGGCATTTTGACAACTATAAAGAGAACATGTATTTTACGGAGGTGGAGGGGCAGGAGTATGCCTTGAAACCGATGAACTGCTTGGCCCATATGCTCATCTACAAATCAGGTCAGCGCAGCTACCGGGATTTACCACTCCGCTATTTCGAACTAGGGACGGTACACCGTCACGAGAGGTCCGGCGTCCTGCACGGTTTGCTGCGGGTGCGGGAGTTTACCCAGGACGACGCCCACATCCTCTGCCGTCCTGATCAATTGCTGGATGAGATCACGCGCATCCTTACGTTCGTCAAGGACGTGATGGCAATCTTCGCATTTGACTATGAACTGGAGCTGAGCACGAGGCCGGAGAAATCCATCGGGAGCGACAACGACTGGGAGATGGCCACAAAGGCCCTCATGGATGCCTTAACGGCTGAGAGGTCAGACTACGAGATCAACGAAGGGGACGGTGCGTTCTACGGCCCCAAGATCGATATCAAGTTAAAAGATGCCCTGGGCAGGCGGTTCCAGTGTGCCACGATCCAGTGTGACTTCACCCTGCCGGAACGCTTTGACCTCAGCTATATCGGCTCGGACGGCGAGAAACACCGACCGGTGATGCTCCACCGGGTCATTCTGGGGTCTCTGGAACGATTTATCGGTATCCTGATCGAGCATTACGGTGGTGCCTTTCCCCTGTGGCTTGCGCCTGTGCAGGCCGTAATCCTGACCGTCACGGATCGCACTATCCCGTACGGCGAAGAGGTCTATCGGCAATTGCTTGCGGAGGGGATGAGGGTGGAGCATGATTTTCGCAATGAAAAATTGGGGCACAAGATTAGGGAGGCACAATTACAGAAAATCCCCTACATGCTGGTAATCGGCGATAAGGAACAAGAGACAAAGCAGATCGCCCCCCGCAAACGCGATGGGACGGATCTTAAGGGGATGGCTGTTGAGAAATTTTTGGCCTCGATTCGGGAAGAACGCGCGATTCCAGAGGCCCGTACCAGCTAGCTAAAAGGAGGTGAAAGGATATAGAGAATAAAAACGTTCGCGTCAATCGGGACATTAGGTCTCCACAGGTGAGGCTCATCGACGCCGAGGGAAACCAGGTCGGAATTGTGTCTATCGAAGAAGCCTTGCGGCAGGCAGACGAGGCCGCATTGGATCTCGTAGAGGTTTCCCCCAAGGCCGATCCTCCCGTCTGCAAGGTCATGGATTATGGGAAGTACAAATATCTCCAAACCAAAAAGAGCCACGGGGCCAAAAAGAAACAGGCAAGTGGTCAACTCAAAGAGGTCAAGCTGAGACCGAAGACAGAGGAACACGATCTGCAGGTTAAACTCAGAAACATCGAGCGCTTTTTGGAGGGGGGACACAAGACCAAGATATCCATCGTCTTCCGGGGCAGAGAACTGGCCCATAAGGATTTGGGAGAGCGGATGATGGAGCGGATCATTGGGGAGACCAAGGAATGGGGGGTGGTAGAACACCCACCTAAATTTGAGGGGCGCAGTATTATCGTCATTTTAGCCCCTCACTAAGAGAACGGAAAACGCAGGCCTTGCGCTAAAGCGTATTTACCAGGGAGGTGATGTGTGCCTAAAATGAAGACCAATCGTGGGGCAGCGAAGCGGTTTAAGATCACAGGATCGGGGAAAAAGGTCAAACGCCATAAGGCCTACTCGAGCCACATCCTGACGAAGAAGAGCCCCAAGAGAAAACGCAATTTACGCGATGCCGATGTCGTGCACAGCACGAATATGAGATCGATCAAGAGATTGATGCCCTACGGGTAGTGGAGAGAGGAGGACGGTATTATGCCGAGGGTAAAAGGAGGAACCAGGGGGGCTCGCACGCGCAAGCGAATCCTCAAGATGGCTGAAGGATACCAAGGGGCGCGGGGGAGACTGCTACGCAGCGCGCGCCTGGCCGTAGAGCGGGCGTTGCGTTACGCCTACCGTGACAGACGCGTCAGAAAACGGGAGTTTCGCCGGTTGTGGATTACCAGGATTAATGCCGCTGCCCGTGCCAACGACATGACCTACAGTCGTTTTATGGAGGGGTTGCGCAAGGCGGACATAACGATTGATAGGAAGGTCTTGGCAGATATAGCTGTTCATGATGCCGAGGGATTTGCCAGTCTCATTCAAATAGCCAAGAAGCAGGCCTGATTGTCTCGACGATAACCCTCTGAAGGGTCCTCTTCCTTGCGCGTGCGGGGAAGGGACTCGCGGCGAGGGAGAAAATAGCGAGTAAGAGACGCGAAAGAAGCCACGCTTATTACACTGCCGCGCCTGTGGTAAGACGGCGCGCGGAAGTTGTATTTTGGTACGTTGGTGACGAAGGAGTCATGGAAGATTCTTTTCAAACAGCCCTGCAAACGGTCCGCGAGTCGGCGCTGAAAAAAATTGCCCAGGCCGACACCGAGGATACCGTCAATCAGGTGCGGATTGAGACCCTGGGCCGAAAGGGGGCGCTCACGCTGTTGCTCAGAAGGGTGCGCGAGCTTCCTCCCAAGGAGCGGCCGCAGGCCGGCGAGCAGGCCAATATCCTCAAGAACGAGTTGGAGCAGCAGATTGAAGTATGCCTCGTACGGCTGCGTGAGGCGGCACGCCAACAAACGCTGTTACAAGACCAGCTGGATATCACCCTCCCCGGCACGCTGTTACCGCGGGGTAAGGTCCATCCAATCACCCGGGTCATGGGCCAGGTAGCGGCCATCTTCAGCAGGATGGGCTTTCAGGTGGCGGAAGGGCCGCAGGTAGAGTTGGATTATTATAACTTTGAGGCCCTCAACATCCCGCGCGAGCACCCCGCGCGGGACATGCACGATACCTTTTATTTTTCCGATGAGGTGTTGCTGCGCACCCATACCTCACCGGTCCAAATCAGGGTGATGGAAAGGCAGCGTCCTCCTATTCAGATTATCGCCCCCGGTGCGGTCTATCGGCGGGATTCCGATATATCGCATACGCCCATGTTTCATCAAGTAGAGGGGCTCATGGTAGATGAAGGGATCTCCTTTGCCCACCTCAAGGGACTCTTGACATTCTTCGTCCATGAGATGTTTGGCGCAAAAACTCCGCTACGCTTCCGCCCCAGTTTTTTCCCCTTTACCGAGCCGAGCGCCGAGGTGGATATCGGCTGCGTTATCTGTCACGGGGAAGGGTGCCGTGTCTGCGGGGGGACCGGCTGGTTGGAGATACTCGGCGCGGGGATGGTCGATCCCGAGGTCTTCCGTATCGTCGGCTATGACCCTGACGCGGTGACGGGGTTTGCCTTCGGCATGGGT
>Ga0154798_1103_pt1 | contig 10357 bp, 13 predicted proteins | sample Rifle2008BG16ft_FD_105806 | JGI IMG/M metagenome (GOLD analysis project Ga0154798, IMG submission 105806) | Deltaproteobacteria bacterium RBG_16_54_18 | reverse complement strand
TACTATATAGAGAGTAGGAAATGGTTATGTGGTGCGCATTGTAGCCGTCTGCGCTGTTACAACCCCACAAATCTCGCTCTGACTATCGCACCACGCTCCCCGCAGGCACTTCCCTGTCGGGGAGGAGCAGGAATGGTCTCCCACTCACATCCACGGCCAGGATCATCCCGTGGCTCTCTATGCCCCGGAGTTTCTTTGGCTCAAGATTGACCAAGACAGGCACCTGTTTGCCGATGAACTCCTCTGTGTTGTAGGTGGTTGCCATGCCCGCTACCACCTGTCTTCGTTCCGCCCCGAGGTCAATCTCTAATCTGATCAATTTATCGGTACCGGCGATCTTTTCCGCCACCGTGACTTGACTGTGCCGATCCTGATATCTAACTTCATAAAGTCATCATACGTAATCAAGAGCGCCTCCTTCCTTCATCAAGACCATCCAATTCATTCAATTTCCAGCAGGCGGGCCGCGTTCGCGCCAAGGATCTTATCCTTCGCGTCTTGCGTGAGAAAAGGGAGGGAGGAGAGCAAAAAATCCAATTCCTCCTTTTGATCAGTCCACGGGCTGTCGCTGCCAAAGAGAAAGCGATCGAGGGGGTGCTTTGAGAAGATGCGCTGCAAGATATCCAGCGGCATCTTCCGTAAGACAAAGGAGGTATCGAGATAGATCTCTCTCCCCAATAGATATTTCTCCGTCTCGGTATACATATCCTGACCCCCCAAATGGGCGGCAATAATGCGAAGCCGGGGGAATTCTCGCAACACAAGGGCCAGACGTTGCGGAGTAGCATGTACCGTATCTGGAAGGCCGAGGTCTACACCGGTATGAAAAAGGATGGACATACCTTCTGCTTGGGCTGCTTCATAGAATGGGAAGACACGCCGTTCATCAACAAAGAAGCCTTGGTAGTCGGGGTGCATCTTGAAGCCTTTAAATCCCTGGGCCCTTACCGTGCTCACCAGGTCGGGGGTGACCACGAGATCGGGATGCATGGCGGCGAACCCGTACACCGGAGGTCGGCATATTTCCCTCAGCCATTGATTCATCGCGTCGACCTGCTCGGGCCGCGTTGCAATGCTCGACACGACGGCGACCTCTATTCCCGCCTCACGCATGGAGCCCTTCAATCCGGCGATGGTGCCGTCGGTATATGCCCGGATGCCGGCCCGATCTTGCACCGCAGCCAACGTCCTGGCCGCCGTACGCTCGGGATAGATATGTGTATGGACATCTATAATCATGCTACGCGTATGCACGTCTATGATTATACCGCGGGTGTCCACATCTATGATCATGCTACGACGATAATGGAAGTGAGACTGGGGAGAGTGAGTGACGCAAGACGGTACACTGCTCAACAAACATTGCTAATCCTTTAGGTTACCAACGTCAACTATAATTTCACCAAGCGGGCGTTTGGGCACATGGTGGACTCCTTCGGCATCACGCCAGTAGCGGATGTCGCCTCCCGGCTCCAGGTCTTCGATAACCACCTGCTCCGCGGGCTTGCCGAGGGCCACGACAAGCCGGATTAGCAGATGTGCGGGGATGCGAAGTTCTTTTCGTAGATTGTCCTTATTAATCGCCCCCATCATGCACCCGCCGAGGCCCTGTTCCGCCGCCCCCAGCAAGATGGTCTGCGCCGCGATGCCGTCATCGCACCACCAATCCCGTGTAATCTGCTCGTCGATGAGGATGACGATATAGGCGGTCGGCCGTTCTCCCGGGGCCGGGCCCTCCCAGTCCCTGAGATAGGCAGCCCATGCCAGGCACGGGAAGATGCGTTCATTGGTCTCAGGGTCTGCGGAGAGGATATATTTGAGGGGCTGACGGTTGGCCGCCGAGGCGGTGCAGCGGGCAAGCCCTACCAGTTCCACGAGGGTGTCACGTTCAAGGCGATATGATTCGTCAAAGCGACGGTAGCTGCGGTTACGCAGAACAAGATCGCGGAGGTTCGCCATGGTACTCTCCTTAAATTATGGTTGCCGGTCCGATGGCCGAGCACCTGCTTACAACCAAAACCTGCTCTTTAGTCCATCTTTTTAAACTTTTCCCCCTTGGTCTTGCACACGGGGCACGTGTCAGGGGCATTTTTTTCTGCCGTGTAGCCGCACACCGGGCAGACGTAATAGGGATAACTCTCCTGTTTCTCGCTGAGTGTGTCGATGAGTTTCTGATAGAGCCGGGCGTGTATCTTCTCAACCTCATTTGCATAGGTAAAAGACTGCTCGGCTTCTTTCTCCGCCTCGGCTTTGGCCGCCGCGATCATCTCCGGATACATCGTTTTAAACTCATGGGTCTCACCCTTGACGGCATCCGCAAGGTTTTCCTTGGTGCTGCCGATGGCCTTAAGGGCCCTCAAGTGATTATGGGCATGGACGGTCTCCGCCTCGGCGGCTGCACGAAAAAGACGCGCCGCCTGAGGGTACCCTTCCTGTTCGGCCTTGGCGGCATAGGCCAGATACTTGCGGTTGGCCTGGGACTCGCCGGCAAAGGCTTCCTTCAGATATGCTTCGCTCTTAGACATCGTCGTACCTCCTTATTTTTTAAGTATGAGAATAGGGTGAGTTGCTTTTTATACCACACTTCCTAAAAAAACAATCCCGCTATAACGACCTTGACGACGGGACAGATTTTAATCGGAATAAGAGCCGTCCTTGCACCGGTCACTGCCGTTAAGCCGGCCATCACGAGCAACATCGCGGCGGATGCCCGATACACGAGAAAGGATACCGTGTTTGCGGCACCGGCCGTTATCGTGATCAACAACACGAGGGCGCCGAGAAAGCAGAGGGTAAGGCCCTCTGCGATCCACTCCATCTGAATAATGCGCCTGTTATCTTCCGAAATTTTGCCAAATCCCTTGACGACAGGTTTTGTCGGAATAATATGCGCCACCCCCCAGAAGATGCTCATAAGCGAGCCGCTACATAGCATGATATACGCTGTCATGTAAGCCCCCTTAATATAACGAATGCAGAAGGCCTGCGCCGCCGATCACCAAGCGCTTTTTTTACGACGGGACGAACCCGGCCTCTATACCCGCTAAGTCTGTACGACGAACGTTTACTCCGTTTTCTTAAAATAAGGGGCGAAGAGATACCGGATCTCTTCGAGTGATTCCTCGATGATTACGGGTACGGCCTTGGTATAGATATCAAGCAAGATAATGGCATTGACGGCGGAATCGGCCTCGGTGGCGGCTCGCAGACGTTTCGCGACAGCCACATTAACGATCTCTATATTTTGATAGATCTCTCTGAGCCCAGCCAGGTCAAGATCAGCATGTGCCCCCTGTTTTTTTAAAAAATATTGCGCCAGCAAATACATGGAAGTCGCCCGATAGATCGTTTCCTCGGAGCTGGAAAATGGCAGATGAAATCTCGCCATGGGTTTAAAGAAGGCCGTATGGGGGCAACCGCTGGTGGCCATTACCAGTCCCATGAGGGAACTGATACCACGCTGCACAGACGTATCTTGCGTGATGAAACGCTCCGACGTCATAATATCGACCTGTATCTCGTTGTATGAGATAAGCCCCTCAAACTTTTCCACTATGCCGACGAGATGAGCCGCAAGCGGACAATAAGAATGCGTCTCTGCCGTCAGCGGACAGTGAGGACATTGATGAAAACCGAGTATCGTCCACGAAGGCAAGACAGCGGGGATATTGTCCACCAGTTCGAGTGTTTTGTCATCAACGTGTAAATCGAAGACCTCCTGGACGCCTTCCGGCAGCGCGAAGTAGTAACGGATATTCATGGTCGGCATATCAGACCCGCTTCATGGTAGTAAGCTGTTCCGCGTCCCGACGGTGTCGGGAGGAGCATTGCCTCTCCTTATTTTAATACCTGCTGTCTATCGTGGAATGTTACCTCTGCATACCATAGCACAAGAGGTCATTCTCGTTCAATATATTTCGTCCGGGGCCTACGGTTAGCACATCGTTACGTGTCGGCATCCGTGACCCACGCGGCGGGATCAAGCTTGTAATAGTCTGCCAGAATAGCATACAGCTCCTGATGCCTGCGTTGCATGGCGAGCGGTCTTTCGAAGAACGTTTCCGTCGCCACGGCAAAGAACTCGGCGGGATCGGTTGCCCCGTATTCATCCATCACACTCCGTAACCCTTGTCGTGTCGACCGTTGCAACTTTCGATACTCCTTTCCCAGTGTGCGGGCCCACGCCGAATATTGAGCACCGCGCTCAAGCAACGGCGCACCGTCTGCCGCGCCATTTTCCTGGTCCAATTGGTGGGCAAACTCATGGAGCACCACATTCTGCCCGCCGTGGACATCCAGGGCGGCATGTTTTACCGCGTCCCATGCCAGGATGAGGGCACCTCTTTTCCATGACTCCCCGAGGAGCTCCGTCTCGCCTTCAAGGTAGGCGTGATCACTCAGGGGCGTAATATCTTCCGCTACAAACGTGCCGGGATAGACGAGGATGGACTCGAGATCCGGATAGTACATCGGTTTTCTATTGAGGAGAAGAATGCCTGCCTGGGCCGCGATCGTAACCTTGATTTCATCGGTCATTTCCAGACCGCCGCATCCCTCAAAATTTTTTTCCGCGAGCAAAACAAGAATATGACCCTGCAGTTGGCGTCGGAGCGCTGCCGGAAGGCGCCTGTATAGCGGGACGTTGCGTTTTAGAATTTTACCCCACGCCGCGGGGAAAGGGTTGTTCGTAAGACGCTTCCTGCGCAAACCTCGCAGATATCGTCTGCCGAAGATAGCGGCGCAGATAAGCAGAACGGCGAGCAGCAAAATCCACGGCATCCATAATCCTTCTTTACTGCCCCGCTAGCGAGCGGTCAGCTTTATGGTAACGACATTACGCCGATCCGGGCACTCCACCGCGAGCTCCCCGGCCGGCGCCCAGGGGATCGTTCCCCCGAATTGCAGAACGCTTAAACTCGGGAAGAGGTCGTGATAAAAGAAACCGCATAGCCCCCCGCTATCGTAGCAGCTGATCGCGAAGGAGTCACCGGCGCGGTGGCCGGCGTTGCAGGTGCCTTCAACGGTAATGATCTCTGCCGTGAGCGGCTTGATAAAGGGCGGGTTGATGGCCATATGTTATTTTTCCTTTCTCAATTTTCCCCTCGTGGTCTGAACATAACAGGAGCGAGTCGTTGCTCACAGCAGGTGCGTATCATCGTGCGAATATGCCGGCGAGCAGCAGCACAATATCGTCAGGGGTATGGTGCCGCTGTTCGTAATCCGGTGCGGCGTGTTCGGCGTGATACATACCGTGTCGCCGGCGGCGACACGGAATTGCTCGTCTTCCACAACCATGATGCCGGTGCCGGCGGTGATGTGATAAATCTCCTCTGTCTTGAGATGCCTGTGGAGCATGGTGGCAGCTCCCACAGGTACGACGGCTTCGGCCAGACTCTGCCGGCGATTGCCGTGGACGGCGGGATGCATTAACTCCCGAATGATCGAACCATCCTTGGCCACCGACGGCTCACAATCGTCATGGCGCGTTTTCATCATCGTGTGCGGAGGCAAGATATCTCATTATTATACTCGTATATCTTTAGCTCGTCGAGGTTACCCGTTGCCCTTTAATAACTAAAACAGACGAGCACCTCCGGTCGCTCGGTGAGTTTTTTAAAGAGAAAGGTACGCACCTGGTCGGCGCCGCCCTTGAGGAAAGTGAGCATCCGTACGTTGCCCATAAAGCCGGCGCTTGATTGGCCGGCAATCAAATGATCGACCTTTGTATTGACCTCGGCGACGAAGCCGTCAATTATCTCCTTACCCTCGTCCTCTATCAGCAGGGGAAAAGGGTCGCTGCGCAGTATACACGCCATCCCGAAGAGGACTGCCGGCTTAGTCTTGTCCAGATGTGGGAGGACCAACTTTTTGAAGAGCGCATAGTCCTGGGCCTTAATAAGCTCGTAGGAGTATTGTGCCATGAACTCGGGGTTCAGGACGACGACGGAATAGACACCGCGCGGGTAGGGGGTGCCGTCCGCAGTCCGCTCGTCGTCCCTCTTGATGGCGAACTGTCCGCCGCTCAGGTCGCTGCGGAAGGGTGCCGGATACTCCCGGTGGACCAAAAAATGTTCACTCCCGTCCCTATCGTGCGCCCGTGCCATGGAGAGATGGTGCTGCAGGAGGGCGTAGAAGAACGAGGCGATATCTTCTTCCGTATAAAAAAGGGTGGGACGATCACGGAACTCCCTGCACAGCTCCTCTATCGATTTCTCAACTGCGCCGATGATCTGTTCATGAGCCACGGCCTTCCTCACCCATTACGTTTTTTATAACAATGAGCACACTGTTCGATGCGGCAACTACTGCTTCTTCGCTCCCTCACGCAGATCAACGGATCGGTCCGCCGTAATCCTAAATTTCTCCATGAGCTTTTTCTGCGTCTCTTCAGCTTTGCTGCGTTCGAGCACGATCTTATTCCCCCACTCATCCATGAGCATGTGGTATGTGCCGGTATTCCCCCCAATGGCCTTGACGAGGTCCGTCATGGTGGAAATCTTTTTCCCGTTGACCTGCGTGATGACGTGATCTTTAAAATCGTCGTATCCTACCGTCAACTCGTCTCCCAAAACCTTGGTTACCACAATCACCTGCTTGCGCTCATCCGACGGCTTCTCGTAGTAATAGTAATTCGCCAGGTGGGGGGGGACGGCCTCCATTCTATTCCAGGTCTGCAGATAGTTCATCGTCAGGGGCTGGAATACCAGACCGCCCATGAAGTAATAGGTCGGCGCCTTGTCGTATTGGATATACGGTACCAGGCGCGCCGAGTCGGTGGGTGTGCTCAAGGGGATGGTAACTGCCTTGATTGTACCGTCCCTGAGAATGCTGCACCTGACCTTCTCACCCATAAATTTATCCTGTACCGCCTGGGCAAAGTGTATTCGTTCCGTGCCCCGGAAGGAGATGGTTCCGTCATTGGCAATCGGTTTTTGTTCAATGGCTAATAGGACATCGCCGACGCGCATGATGCCGCGGGCGGAGGAGTTAGGGGCGATGTACGTAACCAGCACGCCCGTCTGCTTTTCGCTCATCCGGTAGAGACCCCTCAGACCGGGATTTTCCATGTCCTGCCAGGCGATACCGATCTCCGGAATACCGTCATAGGTGCCGTCGGCGCTGTCTTTAAGAAAATGCTCAATGATAGGAGGAGGGACCATATAGCCGATATTTTGCGCGAACGTATATCCCTGAAAGGCTATCCCCACGATCTTGCCGTCTTTTATGACCGGGCCGCCGCTGTTACCGGGGTTGATGGCCGCGTCAATCTGACAGGTCAGCAGGCTCGCGCCGCTGTGTGAGTAGCGGGTATGTTCCACCCGCGATACTACCCCCTCGGTAATGCTCAGCTCTTCTCCCCCCATAGGGAACCCATAGACAGCGACCTTGTCCCGCATCTGCGGCAGGGGGCCCAGCGCGAGCGGCTTAACGCCGGAAAAAAAAGAGGGATCATCAACTTTGAGGAGGGCGAGGTCGCACTCGTGTGCGACGATCTCTACGGTGGCGTTATATTTCTGCGCCTGGCCGGCGCGTTTTACCTGGATAAAGTTCTGATTTGCCACGACGTGGGCATTGGTTAATATCCTGTTGCCGCTGATGATGCAGCCTGAGCCGAACCCCCGTTCCTGTCCCGCGAGCTGCCAGGGCATGTCGTAATCGTATTCGGACTGCACGGCATAGACTTTAACGGTCGCCTCCTCCAGGTTACGTTGTGCCAAGGCAGGGACCGTCACGATCCCGATGACGACAAATACCAGCAATGCCCTCCAGATGGTCTTCATAATGCCTCCCGTATATGGTGTGATGAAATATTATGGTGCCGTACACCATAGTATACCATACTGCTTCCCCCGCGTCTGCATTTCTAGGTTAGATTCGTATCACTGTTTTTTATTATTTATAGGTCCCTGACGTGGCAGGATTCTATTCCTGCATCCCGAGCCAGGGTTGATCAGACCTTGATATGCAGCAGGGGCAATCCCAAGCGCTGCCTGTTGTTTTCTCCCTTAAAAAGTTTGGATGTCCGCTGGGGGGCGTCACCGCGCTCACCCTCATGCCGGGCCTGGATTTTGGTCGGCAGGGACGAGCCATGATGCACCGCGTATTTGCCGAATCGCTCCGACAGGAGATCTACGGCTTGGTAAATCCGCGCCATCTTCTCTATCCGGGCAATATCGTCGAAGAGGGTATACTGGATATCGGTTGCCGGCACCAGGCCGGTGAGGACCACGCCGGTCTGGCGGTAGCGGGCCGCGGGCCTAAAGAGTTCGTGAAAGCCCTCGGTGAGCGCCTTGAAGAGCTCTGCCGGGTAGGCCGTGGGCCTGCTCAGTTTCAGCTCTATACCCTGGTCTCTGAAGTCCTGTTGCCGTAAGAAGACGATGAGCCTCGTCGCGGCCAGATGGTAACGCCGTGCCTTGATGCAGGCGGCCTCCAGGTTCTTCGAAAGCTGCGCGAAGACGAACTGTGCGTCGCTCGACGGGGGAGTAAAGGTCTTGGCCTTGCTGATGGATTGATAGCTGCCCTTTGCCTCGGGGCAGACCGGGGAGATGCTCCTGCCGTTTAACTCATGCCAGATCTCCTGAAAGGGCTTCGCGAGATGTTTTTTAATAAAACTTTCTTCCCTCAGCGCAAATTCCAAGGCGGTCCGAATCCCGAACTTCCGCAGGAAGGCGGTCGTGTTCGGCCCTATGCCCCAGACCTTTCCCAGGGGGAGTTCCTCCAGGTACCGGCGTATCTCCCTCCCCGGGATCAGGGTGAACCCGTGCGGTTTATGGTGCCGCGAGGCGATCTTTGCCAGGACCTTCGAGAGGCTCATGCCTACCGATACCGTGATCCCCAACTCTTTTTCGATGGCCTCCTGTATCTGCCGGGCGATCATGCCGTAGGGTCCGTGAAAACTCCGCCGCAGGCCCGTGAGGTCCACGAAGGCCTCATCGATGGAGTATTCCTCCACGTCGGGAGAGAAGCGTCTGAGTATGGCGAACATCCTGACGGAAAAGAGGCTGTAGGTCTCATAGTCCGACGGGAGGATGACGGCCTCGGGGCAGATTTTCTTGACCTCGAAGAGCCGCGTGCCCCGTGTTACCCCCCGGGCCTTGGCCTCATAGCTGGCAGCTGCCACGATCCCGCGCTCCTTGCCGGTGATGACAGGCTTGCCCCTGAGCTCCGGATGGATTGCCTGCTCGCAGGAGGCGAAGAAGGCATCGGCATCAAGATGCATGATTGCTCGCGGCCAGGAGCGTATGGTAAGGGGCGGGGTATCCATAGGGGGTCAATACTTGCGTACCACCGCGGTCACCACGCCGGCGATCCTCAGCTCTGCTGTGGGCGTAATCGGCTTGTATTTGGGGTTAGCGGGCATCAGCATGACGCCCTCCTTCCCTCGCCCCCTGAGATATTTCATCGTCCACTGGCCGTCGACCTCGGCGATGACGATATCGCCGCTCTTGGGGCGCCGCCCCTTGTCAACCAGCACCATGTCCCCCGGCAGGATGCCGGCGCCGGACATGGAGTCACCTGCTACCTTGAGGAGAAAGGTGGCGTCCGGGTTCTTGATGAGGAACTGGTCAAGGGAGAGGGTATCGGCCAGTTCCTCTTCGGCAGGGCTGGGGAAGCCTGCTTCCACGGTCCCCAGCATCCTTATGGGGTATGCCAAGGATTGGGGGATAAGCCTGCCTTTATGGTCCCGTTTGAGGGCCCCGAGGCCTTCGAGCCGCCCGATGAGCTTGTACACGGCGTTTTTGGAACTGAGGCCGCACAACTCCCCGATCTCGGAAAAGCTCGGCATCCTCCCCTGGTGAAGCAGGAAGGCGGCAATTACCCGGGCCCGGGCGCGCAGCCTCTCTTCTCTTATTTGCTTTTGCATGCTCCCAGTATAGGTGAACGAACGTTTACTGTCAAGGGGGAAAAATATCTATGGGGAAGATGAGTAGAGAGATTACTTACTGGAGAGGGAAAGGGGGGGAGTGTAATCTCAGATCCGCCTCAAGCGTCTTGCAATCTAGGCAACAACATCTTCAAGATTCCCCCCTTTGCGTGGGAAGCGCTTGGAGGCCCCGGGGTCGTTTGATCTTACTGTTGCTACCACCCCCCCAGCAGGTGCATATGGAGATGAAAAATAAGCTGTCCTCCGCCCCGTTCCACATTCATCAGAAGACGATAGCCTGACTTTGCAATCCCTTTTTCTTTTGCAACCTTGCGGGCCGTCAGGATCATGTCAGAAAGAAGATCCTTGTTCTGGTCAGCGAGGTCATTAAGGCTCCGGATATGTTTCTTCGGGACGATGAGAAGATGAACCGGGGCATGGGGATGAATATCCTTGAAGACAATGACAGAGTCATTCTGATATTCAATAGCA
>Ga0154798_1069_pt3 | contig 10504 bp, 11 predicted proteins | sample Rifle2008BG16ft_FD_105806 | JGI IMG/M metagenome (GOLD analysis project Ga0154798, IMG submission 105806) | Deltaproteobacteria bacterium RBG_16_54_18 | reverse complement strand
GTCACCCTGGATGTCCGCAGAGAAGCACAGATCCGTTACCTGTACGTCGTGCCCTGCCTGAGTGAGTGCTTGGGCGATATAAGCAAGGCCCAACGGAGCAACGGGATAGGGCATCCGTTCCCGGTTGGCCGAGATCAACAGGATCCGCATCGAGTACAGGAGATCACAAAAGCAAGGATTAGTCAAGGAAGCCCCCCCGCAAGCTCGTCAGCAGCCAGTCGGTCTGAGGGCGAAAAGCCTTCTAAGCGCCTGCTGCCTGCCGGCGCTGAAGGGTCTCCAGAAAGGCCTCGATGCGCGTCTTGATCTGCGCCTCGGAGTAAAAACGCGGGTCCCCCATGTCCGACTCAAAGATCAGGGCGGGATAGCCCGTGGTCTCGGTGATGATCTCCTTGAGCGTATAGACGGCAAAGGAGACCGCCTTGCAGCTGCGGTTGACAAACATGATGCTCCCGTTCATGGAGTAGCGCCGGAAGAGGTCCAGGGCCATCTCGGCCCGCTCCTCTAGGGTGACGTTGGAAAAGCGGGAGCAGTAGTTCTCCGCCAGGGTCTCCAAGGGGTCCTTGGCAAGGTCGAACTCGTAGCTCCAGGCGTGGACGTAGAGCGAGGTCAGGATATTGGCGCCGTAGGACTTCAGAAGGTTGAAGTGATCCTTAAACTTAAACCAGACCGGCAGGTTCTCCCAATACAGACGAAAACGCTCATCCGCTATCACACCGACCCCCTGATCCGCCTTTGCCTGGATTTCGTCGCAGAGTATCTGATAGTACTCGACGGCCTGCGGGGTACCCCTGAGATAGACGGTGATGGCCATGTGGATTAAGGCATCAAAGATACTGATAGGCGAGGGCTTGTACGCGGCCATGTCAAGAAAGCGCCGGTAGAGCACGCTTGCCTGCTGTGAGTAAGCCATTACCTGGGCCAGACGGTCATAATCATACTTTTTGCCGGTCAACTGCTCCAGGGCCGCGATCAGCTCCTTGAGCTGCGCCACGCAATATTTGACGATCTCCTTGCGCGCCCCGGGCTCGCGGATCCACTGGGGGGTGTCGAAGACAAAGAGGGGGACTTCATATTTGCGCGAGAGGACCTCAAACCACTTGGTCAGGGTAAAACACTGGGCATTGCAGGCCAAGAGGAAGTCGGGGTCGGGGATACCCCCCATGGCGCTCTTGCCGGTGATCCGATATCCCAAATCGGAGCGGGCATAGGCGCAGAGGTGGCTCGTATACCCCTGCTTTTCCATGGCCAGGGAGAGCTCCGTTCCCATGCGCTTGGTAAGACAGGCCACGGCGTGGTTCTCCGGATAGATAGGGATGACGTCGTGCGCCACAAAGAGCTCGACCGGCGACACCGCGGTGGTATAGGCCACGTACTTCCCGTGCTCGTGGGCCGTGCGGGCATCCAGCAGGTACCCCTCGGTCAATACCCGGGAGAGCTCTTTCGAGGATGGCTTGGCGCTCGCCGCCGTCATCGCACACCCCCTTGCGCCCCTTTCGTGAAGAGGGATTCACAAAAGGCCTGCAGCCGGGTCTTCAACTGAGCAAGGTGGGTCGTCTGGTACTCCGTCTCCAGCTCCAGGAAGGGGATTCCCTCCGTCCGCATGGCCGCCTTGATGTCCGGCAGGTCGTAGTCCTGCGATTCGCAATACTTGATATGCACGTAGAAGATCGCCTCCCCGTTGTTGTCGCGGCAGAGAGAGATGAGGTCGGCGTATATCCGGCGCACGTCCTCGTTGATGGGCGTAAAATAAGGCTTGCGCAGGTGCCGGTCGGCCAAGGCCTCGGCAGGGTCTCCCTTGGTCTCGACGTCATAAAAGATATACCGCGAGGCCGTGCAAAGGTTGTCGGCCACGATGGTCCCCTTGACCTCGTCGATCATATCGTAGAGCGCCGGCGGTTCCACCACGATCCCCACACAGATGACCCGGAAATAACCGTTTGCGGACGCCTGGTGATCCTTCGTCTGCTCGGCCCACTGAACAACTGCCTGCACCAGCTCATTGTGCTCCCCCCGGTCCATGAAAAAGCCCGCCTTGACCGCGTCGAAAAATTCCCGGTTGGTCATCAGGGCCGGCGCCTCGCGCTTGATCGCGTAGAGCCGCCTGAGCAAGGCGCGGTTTTCATTGTACAGGGCAAAGCTCTCCCGCAGGGCCGCGTCAGTGATCGCGCGTCCGGCATATTGCTCCAGCGCCCCCCGCAGTCTGCGGCACTCCTCTGCGTACCAGGCGCGGGCGCTCGGACGGGCCACCTGCCGGGGCGTCAAGAAGTTCTCAAAGTAGTGGTCGGGAAACTTCCGCTTCCAGATATCACCGAGGTGCTGGGTCGTGTCGCAGACCTGGGAGAGGACAAAGCCGTCAAAAAACGCGCTCTGATATCCGACCACGAGTTCCAGGTTGCTCCGCGCCAAGGAACACGAGTTGTCCGGCAAGAGGGCGGCGGAATGACGGATGGGGTTGTTCGTCCCCAAGATCAAGAAGGGGTGCAGCCCCGCAGCATGGATCAGCTCCTCGGGGACATCCGCGAGGGTGCTCCCGATGATCCGTTTGCGCTTGCGCAGATCGGCCAGGCATCCGTACGGATCGTTGGCGATCTCCTGCAATCTCGTGAGGGCCGCCGGTTTTATGTTTCGTTGCTCAACCATGTACTCTCCACCGCGACATCGAGCTTTGACACTTTGTTTAAAGATAGTACGCTGATGCCGACCTTGTCAAGAAAAGGTATGGTGCTATACTTAGGGGTAAGGTAAGATCGCATAACTAATCTGACCGCAGGAAGGAGAACGAGGCGTATGGATATCCATATCGGAGAGATGCTGGCCCGGAATGCCCGCCTGTACCCGACTGATTGCGCGCTCATCGAGCGTATCCCGGAAGAAAAGAAGCGCCGGGAAATCACCTGGCAGCAATTCGATGAGGCCGCGAACCGCTGTGCCCACGCCCTCATAAAACGGGGCATTAAAAAAGGAGACAAGGTCATCCACCTCATGATGAATTCCCTCGAGTGGATGATTGCCTATTTTGGCATTGTGCGCACCGGCGCGTGGGCGGTGCCGCTGAACTTCCGCTTCACCAGCGAGGATATACAATACTGCGCCGAGGTGGCCGAGCCGAAGGCGATGATCTTCAGTGAGGAGTTCACCGAGCGGATCGACGCCGGTAAAAACGCCATGCCCGGAATCGGGCATTACCTCTTCGCAGGGAAGAATGCGCCCTCGTATGCGGAACCGCTGGAAAAGGCCCTGGCATCTTCCCCGGCAAAACCGCCGGCAACCGAGATCACGTTTGACGATCCCTGCGGCCTGTACTTCACGTCGGGAACCACGGGGCGGCCCAAGCCGATCCTCCTCACCCACAAGAATATGGCGTGCGCGTGCGTCACGGAAAATATGGCCCACCAGCAGACAAGGAAAGACAATTTTATCCTCATCCCCCCCCTCTATCACACCGGCGCCAAGATGCACTGGTTCGGGAGTTTCATCGTCGGCGGGCGCGGCGTCATCTTAAAAGGTGCGACGCCGGAATACGTCTTAGACGCCGTCAGCGAGGAACAAGGAACGATCGTCTTTCTCCTCGTCCCCTGGGCCCAGGATATCCTGCTGAAGTTCGACAGCGGGGAGTTGAAGCCGACTGATTATCGCCTCAGCCAGTGGCGGCTCATGCACATCGGCGCGCAACCCGTCCCCCCTTCCTTGATAAAACACTGGAAGGAGTACTTCCCCACCATGGCCTACGACACCAATTACGGGCTCAGTGAATCGACCGGGCCGGGGTGTGTCCATCTCGGGATGGAGAACGAGCACAAGATCGGCGCCATCGGGCTCCCCGGCTTCAACTGGGAGTCGCGGATCGTGGATCCGGAGGGCAAGCCGGTCCCCTCAGGCGAGGTCGGAGAACTGGCGGTGCGGGGGGACGGGGTGATGCGGGAATACTACAAGAACCCCGAGGCGACCGCCGCCGCCTTGCGAGACGGATGGCTCTATACCGGGGACATGGCCCGTCTGGATGAAGACGGCTTTATCTTCCTGGTGGACAGAAAAAAAGACGTTATCATCTGCGGCGGCGAAAATGTCTTCCCCGTCGAGGTCGAAGATTTTTTACATACCAACACGAAGATAAAAGACGTCGCCGCCATCGGCTACCCGGATGATCGCTTGGGCGAGATCGTCACCGTCGTCGTCGAGCTCGTGCCGGGGCAGGCGATGAGCGAGGAGGAGGTCCTTGCCTTCTGCGAAGCACTCCCCAAATACAAACGGCCGCGGAAGATCTTTTTCGGGGAGGTGCCGCGTAATCCGACCGGCAAAATAGAAAAGCCGAAGCTGCGAAAAAAATACATCGGCATCGAAGAGGCGTTCAAGACGAAATAAGACGCTGCCGCATAAGGCGGTAGCGAGGGGTCTACCCCACTCCTTAATTCAGATTTTGTTGATAGCGGGGTCCCGCAAAGCGGGAGGGGTCTATCTCGCTCTGTCACTCTGTGACATCCCGCCATTCAGATTGTTGTATAACGTAGGGCGGGACTTAGTTCAGATTTTGTGGAAAGCGGGATCTGCCGCCATGCGTCACCCCATCAATAAAAATATCCGAATGGTAGGGGGCCGCACAGCGGGAGGATTCTAGGGTTCAAGCAGAACCTATTCCTTACTTCACTTGACCCCGAGAACCCTGTCGCCAACGCCATCCCGTTTCCTTAAATCTATATTGATGAGCGGGATTGCATCCTCGACCCCTTAAATTACCAAGTTGGTGGGATAGTTTACTCATTGAAATGCCGGACATCACCGACATATTGTTCAGGGGAGCAGAACAGATCGGGATATCGCTGCCTCCTCCCGTGCTGGAACGTTACCTCTATTATATAGCTGAACTCAAACACTGGAATGAGCGGATAAACCTCACGGCCGTGACGCAAGACCGGGAGATAGCAATCAAGCACTTCCTGGACTCCCTTACTATCGTCCCCTACCTGCGCGGCGTGAACAAAGTCCTGGATATCGGGGCCGGAGCCGGGTTCCCCGGTCTGCCCTTGAAGATCTTTGCCCCCTCGATCGCCGTCTGCCTGCTGGAGGCGTCGCAAAAGAAGTGTTTCTTTCTTCGCCATGTCGTCAGGGGCTTGCAGTTGGAAGGGATAGAGATCGTCCATGGGCGCGCCGAAGACCCCGCGATAATAAAACAATACGCCGGCGGTTTCGATCTCGTCGTATCGCGCGCCGTAGCAGGCCTGTTCCCCTCCGTGCGCCTCGCGCTTCCGTATACAAAAAAAGACGGCTCCATCGTGGGGATGCGGGGAAAGCGGGGAGAGGAAGAAGAACGGGAAATGGAATGGGCCTCACTGGGCATGCGATTAATCGAGATAAAAAAGCTGACCCTCCCCTTTACAAAGGAGCAGCGTTTCCTCGTGATCCTGCAACGCGTGCAGATGTAACAGCGGCATGTGCCGTGCAGGGAAATTACCCCTTTTCAAAGAGGTGCGTTTGTGTTAAGTAACACAAAAGGCCGCCTGAGGAAAATTTTTATATGGGGAGGGTCATCAGCATCGCGAATCAGAAGGGTGGGGTGGGAAAAACAACCACCGCGGTGAATCTTGCCGCCTCCATCGCCATGTCCCAGGTCAAGACCCTCCTGATCGATGCCGATCCGCAGGGTAATTCTTCGAGCGGCGTCGGCTACACGAAGGAGGCCATACAGGAAAACCTCTATCACGCGATGATCGGGGAGGCAAACATCAAGCAGGTCATCAAGGATACCGAGATCCCCCATCTGAAGATAGTCACTGCCAATACCGATTTAATCGGGGCGGAGATCGAATTAATCAATGAGATCGCCCGGGAAAAAAAATTAAAGGGGATTTTGCAAGATGTCATACCAGACTATGAGTTCATCTTTATTGACTGCCCCCCCTCTTTGGGTCTGCTTACGGTCAATTCCTTGACCGCCGCCCACTCCGTGCTTATTCCTTTGCAGTGTGAATACTACGCCATGGAGGGATTGACGCAACTGTTAAAGACCATCAGGCTCGTCAAGGAAAACTTAAATCCCGACCTCCAAATCGAAGGGATCTTGCTGACCATGTACGATCTGCGCAACAACCTCTCGCAACAGGTGGCCGACGAGATCAGATCCCATTTTAAAGGAAGGGTTTTTTCCACCATCATCCCGCGCAATGTCAAGCTGAGCGAGGCGCCGAGTTTCGGGAAACCGTGTATCCTGTATGATGCCGAGTCCCGGGGGGCACAGAGCTACCTGGAATTGGCCAACGAGATCCTCACCAACGGAAAGAAACACCATGGCTAAACGAGCTGCCCTCGGCAAGGGTTTGGAGGCGCTCCTGCCGCAAATGGAAAAAGGAGATCGAGGAGATCTCCTCCAGTGCGATATTCGCGATATCCATCCGAGCCCCTGGCAGCCGAGAAAACTCCTCGCCGACGACGGCATTGAGGAACTTGCCCAATCCATCCGCGAAAAAGGAATCCTCCAACCGCTGGTCGTCCGCCCGGATAAAACCGGCGCAGGCTACGAGCTCATCATCGGCGAGCGCCGGTGGCGTGCGGCCCAACGGGCCGGACTGAGCAAGGTCCCCATTCTCATTAAAGAGGCCACTAATCAGGAAGTTATGGAGATGGCCCTCATAGAAAACCTCCAGCGCGAAGACCTCAACCCCCTGGAGGAGGCGGAGGCGTATCAGCGGTTGATGACGGAATTCGCGTATACCCAGGAGGCCTTGGCCCAGCGGATCGGCAAGGACCGATCCTCCGTCGCAAACGCGGTGCGGCTGTTAAAACTCCCCGCGGAGGTCAAGGATGCCCTGGCAAAAAACACGATCAGCATGGGACACGCGCGCTCCCTGCTCGCCCTGCGCACGGAGGCGCAACAGGTTTCCTTTTGCCGCAGGATCGTGAGCAAAGGCCTCTCGGTGCGTGAGGCAGAGGAAGGTATCAGACGTCTCCTCGATGGCGAGGCACGACCCGTCGCGAGCGCGGCAACGCGGCCTGAGATAGAATCCCTGCGGGATGAGCTGCGCCACATCCTCAAGACGCAGGTGCGGATCAAGACGAGAGGCACGAAGGGGGCGATCGAGATCGAATTTTATTCCCTGGATGACCTGGAGCGGATCTTGGCGCTCATACGGGGGAGATAGGCCGCCGCGTAGTCTTCAATGCGGCCATGAGAGATATACCAAAACTGCATGAGGAGGAACTCCTATGTTGGACAAGAAGTCAAAAGAGGCTAAAGGAACGGACCCCCTAGAGCGACGTGAGGTGAACGCCTTTATGGGGGCGGAGACATTCTTCGAGGGTAAGCTGACCTATACCGGGGCAGTACGGCTCGACGGCCGTTTCAAGGGGGAGGTCCGCAGCGACGATACCCTGATCATCGGAGATACGGGGAGGATGGAGGGGCAGGTCAATGTCGGCATCGCCGTGATCCAGGGCGAAGTCGTGGGTACCGTCACCGCCAAGGAGCGGGTAGAGCTTCATCACCCGGGCAGGATGATCGGCAATATCACCGCCCCTGTTGTCGTCATGGACGAAGGGGCAATCTTGGAAGGCAACTGCAAGATGAAGAAAAAGGAAGAAAAGAAAGAAGGGCAACACAAAGAAGACAAGAAGGACGAGAAACCGATCGGCATATTCGCGCGGAAGAAAGAGGGCGAGGAAAAGGCGTAACAAGCAGGCGGCAGCTCAGCGAGTTGCCCTAGCAAAGGCGGAGGATGCACTCTCAGGCCGAGAGCGTATTGCTCTTCACGCCACACAAGGAGTAAACCATGCGGGAAAAAGTGCAAGCGGTATTGAACAAGATCAGACCCAATCTACAGGCGGATGGGGGAGATGTAGAGCTGGTGGACGTGGTCGACGGGGTCGTCAAGGTCAAGCTGACGGGGGCGTGCGGGACGTGCCCCATGTCCACCATGACGCTCAAAATGGGTATTGAGCGCGCCTTGAAAGAGCAGATCCCCGAGATCAAGGAAGTACAATCCCTGTAGGCCCACGCTCACGCAGCGGACCTTCTTCCCTCTCACCCATGGAGCGGTTATCCCTCCGTGCCCCGGCAAAGGTCAACCTCAGGCTCGAGGTCCTGGGGAAGCGGCCTGACGATTATCACGAGATCAAAACCTGGATGTATCCGATTAGCCTCGCCGATGAGCTCACGGTTGTCAGGGAGGCATCGGCGGGGATCAGCCTTGCGTGCTCCCACCCCGGACTTCCTGTAAAGGAGGAAAATCTCGCCTATCGCGCCGCCGCTTTATTCCTGAAAGAGCACGCCCTGGCAGGAGGGGTGCGGATAAAGCTCACCAAGCGTATCCCCGTGGCCGCCGGGCTCGGCGGAGGAAGCAGCGATGCCGCAACGGTGCTCAAGGCCATGGACATCTTGTGGCAGACGCAGATGCCCCCTGAGGCCCTGCAAGAAATGGGAGCGGCACTCGGGTCGGATGTACCCTTTTTTATCGTGGGCAAGGGCGCCGTCATGGGAGGACGGGGGGAACGGGTCATGAGTGTACTCCCCCCCCTTACGGCATGGCTCGTCTTGGTCAATCCGGGCGTGCCCCTTTCCACGCAGCAGGTATACCAACAGGGGAAATGGGGGTTGACAAAGCAGGGGGGGGAGACTAAAATTCCAAAGCCTCCCCAAGACCTTAAAAAGATGGGCGATTTTCTACGCAATGATCTGGAACGACCGGCAAGGGAACTGCTGCCTATTATCGGGGAGATAAAAGAAAAACTGCACGCCGCAGGTGCGCACGGGGTCTTGATGGCAGGAAGCGGCCCCACGGTCTTCGGGTTCTGCGCAACGGAGGCAGAGGCGCAGCAAGCGGCGCGGGAAGCAACGAGAGCCAAGGGGTGGCTGAGCTTTGTCGCCCACACCCTTACCGAAGCATAAAAAACGTTGGGGTGTCGTCAAGCGGTAAGACACGGGATTTTGGATCCCGCATTCGGAGGTTCGAATCCTCCCACCCCAGCCATTTTTTATTACAAAATTATAAACAAGGTACCGTGAAACATGGCAACGGTTGAGAGCCGCTTCAAAATCTTTTCGGGAAACGCCAACCCTCGTTTGGCAGATCAGATTTGCAGCTATTTAGGCGCCCCCCTCGGCAAGGCACAGGTAAAGACCTTCAGCGATGGGGAAGTGGCGGTGGAAATCGACGAAAACGTGCGCGGTCTCGATACGTTCGTGGTACAATCCACCTGTCCGCCGGTCAACAACAACCTGATGGAACTGCTCATTATGATGGATGCCCTGAGAAGGGCCTCGGCAGAGCGGATCAATGCCGTCATCCCGTATTACGGCTACGCAAGGCAGGACCGCAAGGTGGCCTCACGGCAGCCCATTACCGCCAAGCTCGTGGCCAATCTTATTACGGTAGCCGGGGCCTCGCGGGTGTTGACCATGGACCTCCATGCCGGGCAGATTCAGGGATTTTTCGACATCCCCGTCGACAACCTGTATGCCTCGCCTATCCTCCTGGAGTACCTCCGCAACAGGTTTAGCAATGATCTGGTAATCGTCTCCCCCGATACCGGCGGCGTGGAACGGGCCAGGGCCTTTGCCAAGCGGCTCGACGCCTCGCTGGCCATCATTGACAAAAGGAGACAGGTAGCCAATGTCGCGGAAGTGATGAACATTATCGGCGAAGTGGAAGGTAAGTCGGTCGTGCTTCTGGATGACATGGTGGACACCGCAGGCACGCTCACCAACTCGGCAGAGGCGCTTAAAGAACACGGGGCCCGTTCGGTCTACGCCTGTTGTACCCATCCCGTGCTGTCAGGCAAGGCCATCGAGCGCATCAATAAATCTCCCATTGAAGAAATCATCGTGACCGACACCGTGCCCATAGACCTTGAAGGACGTCGTACCACGAAAATAAAGGTCCTCTCGGTAGCCGAACTCTTTGGTGAGGCGATCAAACGGATTCACGGCAATGAGTCGGTGAGTTCCCTGTTTGTATAAATGACAATGAAGGAGTAACGGATGGAAAACAGACCATTAGCAGTACAGATGAGAACGGATACAGGAAAGGAAGCGGCGCGCAAACTGCGCCATCAGGGGTTGATCCCCGCCGTCGTGTACGGACATCGTGAAGAACCTATCCATATAACGATTAATCCGCTGGAGCTCGGCAAGGTCCTCAAGGGGGGCGCGGGGGAACGGAGCTTGATCAATCTTACCATCGAGGGGGCAGCAAGCGGCCCTATTACCAAGACCGTTATCCTCAAGGATAAACAGCTCGACCCGATCAAGAGGACCCTGTTACATGCGGACCTATACGCCATTGCCATGGACGAGGAAATACATGTGAATGTGCCTATCCATATCGTCGGCAAGGCTGTGGGCGCGGCAAATGGCGGCTTGATCGAACATATCCTCAGAGAGATCGAGATTAAGTGCTTCCCCGGAGACATCCCGCCGCGAATCGATGTGGATGTCACGGCGCTCAATATCGGTGACTCTATCCATGTGGCGGATATAAGCCTGGAGAAAGCGAAAATAGTGACCGATGTGGGGCAG
>Ga0154798_1083_pt2 | contig 10538 bp, 10 predicted proteins | sample Rifle2008BG16ft_FD_105806 | JGI IMG/M metagenome (GOLD analysis project Ga0154798, IMG submission 105806) | Deltaproteobacteria bacterium RBG_16_54_18 | reverse complement strand
TTTAAAGACCTGAGAAAGGAAGGGAAATGATATGTCCAATGTCTCACTAGAAGCGATGGTCGAGCTCATCCACCAGATGCGCCGCAGTGCCGAGGCATTACAAAAACAGGCGCAGGGCATTCAGGCGGTGGAGAGAAATCTTGTTCGCCTCTTGGCCAGCGTCAAAATGCTGGAACTCAATATCAGCGATGCAAAGGAGCTGGTTTAAAGACCGAGGGGTACCGCCGCTATAACTGCGATACCCCTCATTTTTTTACCTACCGTAGCTTCGCTACCTGCGCTAGTATCACTAGTTGCCTTAGCTTCGCTAACTGCGCTAGTTTCACTAGCTGCCTTAGCTTCGCTAGCTGCCTTAGCTTCGCTAACGCACAAGTTTGGTAAACTTTGCGCCCTCAATTGTGATGTCTGCCATCAGTCCACGCTGACCAAAGAGAAAACCGACAATAGGGTCTTTGATGTTCGTCGTATCGATAGATTTTTCCTTTCCTTTGTCAATAAAGGTTATCGTGCCGTCTACGCCTGCCTTCCAGCCGGAACTTCCACGGAACTTTTTGAGGGCCTGCTCCTGCATAAAAATGAGAACGAGATTCACCTTCTCGGCCCCGGCCTGGAATCCGATCGATCCCGCTGAGAGGGAGTAGTAGGCGACTGTTTTGCCTGCGATCCTCAAAGCACCCTGGCCATATTCCCCTCCCACCCCGAGACCTGCCTTGACGATATTGGGTATGACCAGCACGCCCTTTGCGGCCTTGAGAAATTCGCCGCCACCCTATACTTGCGTTGAAAATTGGTGTAACGTTGCATTTACTTCCTTGTTGATCTCCTTGGCTGACTTGGCATGAGAATTAGTAACTGCGAATGAGACAACCATAGATATCAAAACGACCAACGCCAAAAAGGAATTTTTCCAGTACGATTTTATTGTTTTCATAATTCTTATCCCCCTCAATTTTCATCATTTTTTTGCTGACGTGCAATTCCCCTCTTTTTTTAGATACTGTTTTCTTTTGGAAAACCTCGCACCCTCTATAGTGAAATTTAACATGAGACCCTTTATGATTTTGTTTCTTAGACCTACACTCGATGCCACTGATGTAATATGTGGTACTTATTTTTTAAAAATCAAGAAAGTGCATGAATTTTTTAGGAACTTGCTAAGATTTTTTTGACCGCGAGGGAGTATCATATTTTCTAGTATAGTATCAAAAAAAGGACGAAAGGTAAATTATATATTGATTTAGGCGTTAAAAATGACATCATTGACTGTTGAGACGAGAGAAGATACAACACCATCTCATAAAGCCTTGCATCCTTGAATCCTGATGGGGGACATGATATCTTTCAACTATCAGAGGGTCATCTCTCATGTAGTTATGGGTTGCCAAAAAGGGCATTGCATTTATGAAGATCGCCATTGCGGGAAAAGGAGGGGTAGGGAAGACTACGCTGTCAGGGGTGATGGCACGGTACCTGGCCGATGAAGGATACACGGTGCTGACCATTGATGCCGACCCCGACGCCAACCTCGCCTCGGCCCTGGGTTTTCCCGCCGAACTTCTCAAGGGAGTGACCCCTCTGGCAGAGATGACGCCGCTGGTAGAGGAGCGAACCGGGGCCAAAAAAGGGACCTTCAGCGGCGTCTTTAGACTGAACCCCAAGGTTGATGATATCCCCGACACCTATAGCGTGACCCACCACGGTGTGAAGCTTCTCATCGTAGGGAACATTCCCCAGGCCGAAGGCGGTTGTTTTTGTCCGGAGAACGTACTGCTCAAGGGGTTGCTCCACCACATCCTGGTCAAGAGAGACGAGGTCGTAATCATCGATATGGAGGCAGGACTGGAGCACCTTACCCGCGGCAGCACCAAATATGTTGATGCCTTCATCATCGTTGTGGAGCCGGGTCAACGAAGCATTGCCACGGCCCATCAGATTTTAAGATTGGCCCGGGATCTGGGGGTGCAGAAGGTTTACGGTGTGGGGAACAAGGTTACCTCCCCTGAAGACCGGGCTTTGATCGAAACGGGGCTCAACGAGCTCTTGTTCTTGGGGCATCTCTCCTTCAATCAGCAGGTGATCGAGGCTGACAAGCAGGGGATGTCGCCGTATGATCTCAACGGCACGATCAAGAAAGAACTCAAGACGATCATTGATCGTCTCAGAGGAGAGGCATTTGCCTAGTGCCTAGGACAATGTTTGTCTGGACGTGCATCGTTATCGTTACGGTGATCTTGGGGGCCATGGCCTTTATAACGTTTCCCTTTGATCGCCGCGGGCACGTGATCCATCGCTATGCCAGATGGTGGGGGTGGCTGATCCTCAAGGCCAATGGGGTGCGGGTAAAAGTCCAGGGGACGGAATACCTTGATGACCGTCGCCCGTGTATTTATGTGTGTAACCACCAGGGGAGCTTTGATATCTTTTCTCTCCTCGCGTACCTCCGGGTGCCGTTTCGCTGGCTGGCCAAGGCGGAGTTGTTTAAGATACCGATCTTAGGATGGGCCATGCGGACGGCGGGGTATATCAGTCTTGACCGCTCGGCGAAAAAAAAGGCCTACCAGAGCATGGAGCTGGCCGCGCGCAAGATTAAAGAGGGGACCTCTGTGGTCATCTTTCCGGAGGGCTCGCGTTCCCTTGATGGGGCCCTGCAGCTCTTTATGAATGGCGGCTTTACCCTCGCTATCAAGGCCGGCGTGCCGGTTTGTCCGGTCGCCATCGCGGGGTCATGGCAGATCATGCCTCGGACTACCTTGAGGATAAAAAAGGGGAATATCGGTATTATCATCAGCGAACCGATCGAAACGAAAGGTCTCACGATGCAAGACAGAAGGCCATTGATGCAGCAGGCAGAGGATCGGATTAGGAAGGCGCTTAGCCATGCGGTATGATGGTCTCCGATTGATCCCCTTGGGTGGCTTAGGAGAGATCGGCCTTAACATGATGGTGTTGGAGTATCGCGATGACCTCATCGTCATCGACGCAGGCCTCATGTTTCCCGAAGACTACATGCTGGGGATCGATATGGTGATCCCCGATATTACCTATCTGCGCCGGCACATAGATAAAGTACGGGCCATCATCCTGACCCACGGCCACGAAGATCACATCGGGGCACTGCCGTTTATCCTCAAGGAGTTGAAGGTGCCGGTCTATGGGACACCCTTTACCCTGGCCCTGGTCGCAGAAAAGTTACAGGAACACGAGGGGATCGGGAAGGTAAATTTTAAACGGGTGCGGCCGCGTGATCAGGTCGAGATCGGACCCTTCCAGGTGGAGTTTATCAGGACATGCCACAGCATCGTTGATGGGACGGGGTTGGCGATCACGACGCCGGTGGGGGTCGTGATCCATACCGGCGATTTTAAGATCGACCAGGCCCCGGCCGGCGGAGAGTTGACCGACCTGAGAAAATTTGCCGAGTACGGGGAACGGGGGGTCCTGGTCCTGCTCTCCGATAGCACCAATGCTGAACGTGAAGGATACACCCTGTCGGAACGGGAGATTGGCCAGCGGCTGGAAGAGATCATCAGGGTGAGCCCGGGCAGGGTCATCGTGGCCCTCTTTGCCTCCAACATCCAGCGCATGCAGGAAGTGATGGATACCGCCGTCAAATACGGCCGTAAGGTGGCCTTTGTCGGGAGAAACGTTGTGATCAATACCAGGATTGCCCGCGAGCTCGGCTACATGCACTTTCCCCCCGGGGGGGTAATTGACATCAAAAAGCTCGACCACTATGCGCCGGAGAACGTCTTGGTGTTTACGACGGGTAGCCAGGGGGAGCCCCTGTCGGCACTCAGCCTCATTGCCACGAACAACCACAAGGATATCCAGATTCAAAAAGGCGATACCGTTGTTCTTTCCTCACGTTTTATCCCGGGAAACGAAAAGGCCATTACCCATATGATCAACCACCTCTGCCGCCGGGGGGCTAACGTCATATACGAAAAGATATCGGCCATCCATGTCTCGGGGCACGGCTACCGGGAGGAATTACGGATGATGCTCAATCTGATCCGGCCCGAATTTTTTATCCCCATCCACGGCGAGTATCGGCACCTGGTCCAACATATCCAGTTGGCCAGGGAGGTGGGTATGGCGGAAGAGAAGCTCTTGCTTGCGGAAGATGGCGATGTCATCGTCTTCAAAAGCGGGACGGGGAAGATTGTCGACCGGATAGAAGTCGGCAAGGTCTTTGTCGACGGCAAAAGCGTGGGAGATGTTGAAGATGTGGTGCTCAGGGACAGAAAGCAGCTCTCCGAGGATGGTATGGTGATCCCCGTGATGGTCATCAATGAGCGCACCGGGGAGGTGGTTTCGGGCCCTGATATCATATCCCGCGGCGTCTTTTTTGAAGAAAAGATGGGGGGGATCTTAGAGCAGGCCAAAGAGGTCATTAAGGATGTCTTGGAAGGGTTTTCCATCGAGTCCAAGGCCGATGATCTCGCGGTGGAGAATGAGGTACGTCGCGCACTCAAACGATTCTTTCGCAAGGAAGTAAACCGCCGTCCCGTCATCATCCCCGTGATCATCGAGATGTAGGAGGTCCACCATGTCCAGAAAGGAATTGGTCAGGGAGATCGGCGCCCTCATCGCCATTGCCGGGGGGAGCTTTCTCATCCTGTGTCTCTATTCCTTTTACCCGCAAGACCCTTCTCCCAACCTCTATCAACCCGTTGCCACCAATATCCACAATCTGGGAGGGATCGTGGGCGCCTACCTCGCCGATATCTTCTGGCAGGTTTTTGGCTGCACCTCCTTTCTTTTCCCCATTGCGCTCCTGGTGACGGGGATCGCCATTTTCGCCAACCGCAAACCCGAGCACAAAGGAGTCCGCTGGGTCGGGTTCGGCATTTTGGTTATCTCCTGGGGGGCGTGCCTGGATATTTTTTTGGGGGAGGTGAAGGTTTTTGCCTATGAGGGGGGAGCCGGCGGTATCCTGGGCAAGGCCGTGGGTCTCTTTCTGATGAACTATCTGGGCGTAGTGGGGGCGTCGCTCGCCGTTCTCGTACTCGTGATCTCTTCGACGATACTTGCCACCGAAATGTCCCTCAAAAAGGGATTGGTGATCATGGTAAAGGCGTTAAAGATTTTTTTTCTGTGGGGCATCCGGGTCAAGGACCTGTACTTTGGCAGGTGGCAGAAGAAGCGGGAGCTCAAAAAAAGCATGCGGGTGAGATCAGGACCTGCCCATCCTCCGATTCTCTCATCGCCGCATGTCCAGCAGGAGGTCGAACCGCGTCAGGAATCCCTTCCCCTGCCCACACCGAAGGCAGGGCCTGGGGAGTATCACCTTCCCGACCTCTCCATCCTGGAGGACAGAAAAGAGAAGGCGGTAAAGGTCTCTGAGGATATCCTGTGGGCCAACTCGCAGATTTTAGAGAATAAACTGAAAGGGTATGGGGTAGAGGGTAAGGTTGTGGGGGTGAGGCCCGGCCCTATCGTGACGGTCTATGAATTTGAGCCTGCGCCCGGGGTCAAGGTAAGCAGGATACTCAACCTGGACGACGACCTGGCATTGGCTTTGAGCGCCCTCAGCGTGCGGATACAAGCCCCGATCCCGGGCAAGCCGGTGGTGGGGATCGAGATTCCGAATCCGGTGCGCGAGGTGGTCTGTTTAAAAGATATCGCCAGCTCCGAAGCCTTTCATAAAAGCGGCGCGCCCTTGACCTTGGCCATCGGCAAGGATATCTCCGGCAGCCCCTTTGTCATTGATCTTGCCCGCCTGCCGCACTTGTTGGTCGCCGGCTCAACGGGTTCCGGCAAGAGCGTTTCCATCAACGCAATGATCTGCAGCATCCTGTTGCGGGCCACGCCGGACGAGGTCAAATTTCTCTTGATCGACCCCAAGATGTTGGAGCTCCCCGCCTATGAAGGGATTCCCCACTTATTATTGCCCGTGGTGACGGATACCAAAGAGGCGGCCATCGCGCTGCGCTGGATGGTGGAGGAGATGGAGCGCCGATATGCCATGATGGCAGAGCAGGGGATCAGAAATATCGAGAACTACAATCAGCGGGTCAAGGAAGGCACAATGGGCAAGACCGCGCTTGCTACCGGTCGTCCCCTTGAGGAAGCGGAAGAGGCAGCGCCACCCAAGCGGCTCGCCTATGTCTTGGTCGTTATCGATGAACTGGCCGACCTAATGATCGTCTCCGGCCGCGAAGTGGAAGAATCCATTATTCGCCTGGCCCAGATGGCGCGTGCCGCCGGGATCCACCTTATCCTGGCCACGCAACGCCCTTCGGTGGATGTCCTCACGGGCTTGATCAAGGTGAATTTCCCCGCCCGCATCTCCTTTCAGGTCTCAACCAAGATCGATTCTCGAACTATCCTGGATACCCAGGGGGCCGAACATCTCCTCGGGTCAGGGGATATGCTCTTTCTCCCACCAGGCAGTTCCAAACTGCAGCGCGTTCACGGGGCGTATGTCTCAGAGGGAGAGATGCACAGGCTCGTGGAATTCTGGCGGGAGCAGGGTGGGCCCACCTACGATCGCGCTATTCTCCGTGAGCGAAAGGAACGCGCGGAGTCGGAAGATGCGGAGTACGATGAAAAATATGATGACGCGGTGGCCCTCGTGGCCAGGACGGGCCAGGCTTCCATCTCGCTCGTACAAAGAAAGTTAAAGATAGGCTATAATCGGGCGGCGAGGATCATCGAGCGGATGGAGGAAGAAGGGATTGTCGGCCCTTCCGACGGGGTCAAGCCGCGTGGCGTCTTAATCCATAAGATATAAGGAAAATTTATATGCAACGGCGAAAGACCGATGCGGTGGTGCTCCACCGCGCCGATTTCGGAGAAATCGATCTCATCGTTACCTTGTATACCGCCGACCTCGGGAAGGTGCGGGGGATTGCTAAGGGTGCCAAGCGGAGCAAGCGGCGGTTTGTCAACAACCTCCAGCCCTTTTCCTACATCAGGGTTGTTTTTGCCGAAGGGAGGGGGGGGTTGATCAGGGTGGATGAAGCTGATATGATACACCCCCTTTTCCGGATCAGCGAGGATATTACCAAGGTCCTCTACGGGAGCTATTTTCTCGAAATGGTCAAAGAGATGACCGGGGAAAAGGAATCGAATCCACGGCTCTTGGAGTTATTGGTGACTTTTTTAACCGTGCTCAATGACTTCCCTGCCCGCGAGGAGTACCCACGGGTCTTTGAACTGCGGTTCCTTGACCTGATCGGATACAGACCACGCGTGACGGAATGCGTTCTCTGTAACCAGGCACTTTCCTTGACGGACCAGGCGTGGTTCAGCTTTCGTCATGGCGGCACGGTCTGCAAAAAATGTAATAATAATGCCCTGGGTGCGATGGCTGTCTCGGCAGAGACGCGCCGGGCCATGGAGGGGGTACTGAGTATGGATCTGGCGGCGGTTCAGGAACTTAGGCTTCCCCCGCAAGTCATTGCCGAGGGGAGGGAGATTATCCCCCGATTTATTCAGCACCAGTTGGGCAAGGCGTTAAAATCATTACGGGTGATGGAGGCAGTACAAGGGGTGTAGTGTCATGTCTTGCCATACATCACATTTCTGAGACACGCGATGAGGAGCAGGCAGTGACCTTACAGGAACTGATCTTGGCCCTGCAACGCTTTTGGAACGAGCAGGGGTGCGTCATCCAGCAACCCTATGACATTGAGGTCGGGGCGGGCACCTTTAACCCCGCCACCTTTCTGCGTGTCCTTGGGCCTGAGCCCTGGAATTGCGCCTATGTCGAGCCCTCGCGCCGCCCTGCCGACGGCCGTTATGGCGAGAACCCGAACCGTCTGCAACATTACTATCAATATCAGGTCATCATGAAACCTTCACCCCTTGCCATACAAGAGATCTATTTGGACAGCCTGCGCAGCTTCGGCATTAACCCCCTGGCCCATGACATCAGGTTTGTGGAGGACGACTGGGAATCGCCCACCCTTGGGGCCTGGGGAGTCGGGTGGGAGGTATGGCTCGACGGGATGGAGATCACTCAGTTCACGTACTTTCAGCAGGCAGGGGGAATAGACCTCAAGCCGGTTGCCGTCGAGATCACCTATGGTATCGAGCGGATTGCCATGTACTTGCAGGGGGTGGAGAACGTCTATGACCTTGTCTGGACCGACGGCATCCGCTACCGCGACATCCATCACCAAGGCGAGGTGGAGTTTTCCCGCTACAACTTCGAAGAGGCCGATGTGGCCATGCTCCAAAAACTTTTTATCCTTTATGAAGGCGAGTCGAAAAAACTTATCGGCAAGGGGTTGGTACTGCCTGCCTATGATTATTGTCTGAAGTGCTCCCATACCTTCAATCTCCTAGAGGCGCGGGGCGCCATCAGCGTCACGGAGCGGATGGGGTTTATCCTCCGGGTGCGGGCAATGGCCCGCAGTTGTGCCGAGGCGTATCTGCGGCAGCGGGAGGAGATGGGATATCCCTTACTGAAGGGCGAGGGATGAAAAAGGAATTGTTGCTGGAGATCGGGACAGAGGAGATACCCGCCGGTTTTATCCCCCGCGCCCTCACGGGGATGGAGGAGATGCTGCGCCGGGAGATGGAGCAGCGACGGGTAGGGTGCGGCGCGGTGCGGGTCATGGGGACCCCCCGCCGATTAACCCTCTGTGCCGAGCTCGAAGGCCAACAGCTGCCGTTGCAATCCGAACGCATCGGACCGCCCAAGGCAGTTGCCTTTGATGCGCACGGCAAACCCACGAAGGCCGCGTTGGGGTTCGCCCAAAAGGAAGGGGTGAGCCTCGAGGCCCTCGAGATAATGCAGACAGAAAAGGGCGAGTACCTCTGCGTCCGCAAGCAGGAGGAAGGGTGGCAGACGCGCGAGGTCCTTTCCGAGGTCCTGCCGCGCCTGATTGCCGCTATACCTTTTGCGAAGTCGATGCGCTGGGCCGATTTTGACCTGCGTTTTGCGCGCCCCATTCACTGGATACTCGCCGTCTTTGATGGTTCGGTCGTTCCCTTTTCCCTCGGCCCTGTTCAGAGTGACTCTCTGACCAGAGGTCACCGCTTCTTACAGCCGGAACCTTTTACGGTGACGGGATCGGCAGACTACCTCGAGGGGTTGCGTCGCACCTTTGTCATCGTTGATCCGGAAGAACGCAAGGAATTGATCCTGCGGGAGGTACACGAGGCGGCCCTTCAAGCCGGGGGCGTCCCGTTGGAAGACGCGGAACGCCTGGAGGAGATCACCTACCTGGTGGAGTATCCGGTGGCGGTGAACGGCAGCTTCGATAGAGAATACCTCAAGCTCCCCCGCGAGGTACTCATTACCGCCATGCAACACCACCAGCGGTATGTACCGGTGGTGGCTAAGAACGGCAAATTACTCCCCTCGTTCGTTGCCGTGAGCAACACGAAGGCGAGCGCCATGGACGTGGTCAAAAAGGGAAACGAGCGGGTACTCAGGGCCAGGCTTGCCGATGCGCAGTTTTTCTTCCAGGAGGACCAAAAAGTTTCGTTGGAAAAGCGGGTCGAGAAACTCAAGGGAGTGACTTTTCAGGCCAAGCTGGGTACCTCCTTTGAAAAGGTGATGAGGATTCAGGAATTGGCCACGCGATTGGCTGCTGACCTGGCGCCGGAGGAGAAAAAGGTGGCTGCGCGCGGGGCCTTGCTCTGCAAGGCGGACCTCGTAACCGAAATGGTGGGCGAGTTTCCGCAACTGCAGGGGGTCATGGGGAGGGAATATGCCCTCCTGAGCGGCGAAGATCCGGTGGTGGCGCAGGCGATCTTCGAGCATTATCTGCCCCGTTTCGCCGGCGACGAGCTTCCTGCTTCCCCGGCAGGGGCAATGGTCAGCATCGCCGACAAGATAGACACGGTCGTCGGCTGCTTCGGCGTGGGATTGATACCGACCGGCACGTCCGATCCCTTTGCGCTCAGACGTCAGACCCTCGGTGTCATCAATATCATCCTCGGCAAGGGATACCGCTGTTCGTTACGTAGGATCATCGAGATGGCGCTCGGACTCCTCCGGGAGAAGATCACGCGCTCCGCTGAAGAGGTGCAGGCGGATTGCCTCGCCTTTTTCCGGGGGAGGTTTATCGGCCTCATGAGCGCACAGGGGCATCCCCTTGATGTCGTGGAGGCGGTGCTGGCCGATACCATCGATGACCTGGTGGATGCCCGCTCCCGCGTCGAGGCCGTCGACAGGTTCCGAGATACGACGGATTTTACACCCGTGGCAATCGCCTTTAAGCGGGTCGGCAATATTTTAAAAGGGGTGGGCAGTGTCACCGGCGTTGACCCAGCTCGCTTCGAGACCGCCGAGGAGCGAGCGCTCCATACAAAGTACCAGGCGATCGAGCGAAAATTCTCCGCCGCGATCAAGGCAATGGACTATGAGAAGGCCCTCACCGAGCTGGCAACACTCCGTTTGCCGGTGGACGAGTTCTTCGACCATTGCATGGTCATGGCCGAGGATAAAAAGGTGCGGGCCAATCGCCTGGCCTTGTTGGGAGAGATTGCCGCGCTTTTTTCACAGATGGCCGATTTCTCCCGGCTGGGGACCGGGGAAGCCGGAGCCAAAGCCGAGCCCGAAGCCGAAGACGAAGCCG
>Ga0154798_1024_pt1 | contig 10544 bp, 9 predicted proteins | sample Rifle2008BG16ft_FD_105806 | JGI IMG/M metagenome (GOLD analysis project Ga0154798, IMG submission 105806) | Deltaproteobacteria bacterium RBG_16_54_18 | reverse complement strand
GGGGGGAGTGCCTTGGGCCGGGTCCCGAACAGCAGCGCGCTCGTGTTGCTGATGAATATGGATGCCCCCAAGGTGGCCATGATCAGGATCAGGGGAGAAGCCTTGCGCAGGGGATAGATCACGAGGAGATGGAGGAGAAGGCCGATAAAGATCACCAAAATCACGGCGAGCAGGGCGGCAAGGGGGTAGGAGAGCCCGGACCCTGCGAGGAGGAAGAACGTGAGCACCCCCCCTAACATAACGAACTCCCCCTGGGCGAAGTTTATGATCTGGGAGGCCCGGACGATAGTGACGAATCCTAAGGCAACCAAGGCATAGATGGCACCCATGGTGATGCCCGTGATCAGTAGCTGGGGTATAATACCCCACACACCCATAGAATCTCCCTTATACAAAAAAGGGAGGGCGATACTGGATAACCCACCCTTTTTAATCTTACCGGATATCCTTCCCGGGCTTTAACCCCTATGCCACAATCTTCCTCATTTTAGCTATGGAGATGCGCAGAGACAATTCTTTACCCCTAGCGCAAGATTTTCCGACACTGCAAGGCTCGTGACAGAAATAAATGTATCGAAAAAGCCTTAGCGCTTGCTATGGGGGGCGGGCTGTACAGATATCTCTCTAGCCAAACTGAGCGATTTGCACTTCTCGGGTAGTCGCAACGCTTTTTTTGTGGAGTTTAATCCGCTCGATTTCATGAAGAGTCTCTGCGTCAAGATAGCTCTCCCCGCAGTGTGGGCAGGTTACGACGGGAATATTTTCGATGACGAACATATCCTTTCCCTTCCCGTAGGTTCTCGTAACCCTGCGAATACGCGCACCCTTTTCCCCACAGATTTCACATATCATTTGATTTACTCCATTCATTTTCACGGGACATAAATTGTGATGATTACCAGCTTGCCGGTAGGACTCATTTTTGTGATCACCTCGACCTCGTCACCGGACAGCGTTTGTCCAACAATGCGATATTTCAGCTCAGCGGTCTCTCTATCTCTTTGCCTTTCCACGATCTTTCCAGTAAGTATACCAGATTCAACGTCATAAATGGTAAGATCGTCATTATTCATTTCCTCTTCGGCGTGAAGGGTCATTATGTATTCATTCTTCCGTATTTTCCCTCGCATGAGTTTCAGGATTCGTTCAAACATATGTCCTTCCAAGCCTCTTGACGCTCCTTATACTTTTCGGCTTCATGAGAGATAAGAACTTCATACATTTTCTCTAACCTCGGGCCATTTTTTAAACCGCCCCGCTTTGAAATCTTCATCGCCTCTCATAATCCTGTTTAAAAAATCTTTGTCTCTGAGAATTTCCTTTGTTGCTTCAAGTTCCTCCTTTGCCTTGAGATAGGCAATGAAGTCGGCAACTTCTTTTTTACGTTTTTTTGAGAGTTTTTCAAAATCAGCAAAAAAAACTTGTCTCTTTAACTGATGCTGTTTTGCCCATGCTACCCTCCCATGAGAATTGTTGCATTATAACATAAAAAGAGCGAACCCTATGGATGATACTTTGTCAACATAGTCAACAGTTGTCCTTCGATCCTTTTGCGGGGTGAGCGGAACTACGCTTCCTCCCACCCCGCAATCGTACTCAGTATGACCCTTACGTGCAACCCCTATCTATTACCGGCGAAGGTGATCCGTTTGAACTTGCCCCCTTCAATCCTGATGAAGACCATATCCTCTTTACTGAGGCCGTCGTGATCCTGGGGGCTGTAATTATATATGCCGTGGCAGGCCTTAAACCCCTTGGTGGCCTCCAAAGCATCCCTGAAAGCACCCCTGGTGACCTTGCCTGAGCACCGCTTGAGGGCGTCATAAACGAGCCACGTGGCATCATGGGCATGACCGGCTATTTGATCGGCCCCAACCTTATAGCGTGCCTGCATCCGCTTGTCGAAGTCAACGACGATCGGCCGTATCGGGTCTGCGTTGTCGAGCTGGTCAGGCACCACAGGCTTGCCTGCTGCAAACTCCACCCCCTCCATCGCCGCTCCTCCCAAGGCGATGATAAAGCCGAAGCCGAAGGCGTGCGTCCCGATGACCGGCGTCTTCATCCCGAGGGCGCGCATGTTCTTGACGATGATAGGCCCGGGAGGTCCGCCGGTACAGGCGTAGAGACAATCCACCTTTTCCTTCTCGATGATGGGCTTGAGCTTAATAAGCTGCGGCGTCATGTCGATGTCGCTCGGCGCATGGGTCTCCGCAGAGACGATGACCTTGATCCCCTTTTCCTCGCCGAATTTTTTAAAATAATTGGCCAGACTCAAGGCCAGGGGCCAATTACCCGGAAAAACAAGGACCGTCTTATACTTGCGGGCCAGGCAGAGGTCCACCAGCTTCTGCGAGACGACGATGTCGCTCTGGGCGATGTTGAAGGACCATCGTTGTTTTAAGCCTCGCACCGTCGGATTGGACGGACAGATGATGATGTTGGTGATCCCTTCCCGCTCGGCAATGGCCCTGGTAGTAGCCTGAAGGGGGTCTTCAAAGGGCCCCACGACTGCCAGGATATTCTTGTCACGGGAGAATTTGTTCATGATGGCCGCGGCCCGCCCCTGGTCGAAGCCGTTGTCCTCGATCACCAGCTCCAAAGGGTGGCCATCCACCCCTCCCCGGGCGTTAATTAAATCCACCTCCATCGTCATGGCCTGTTTGACGGTCTTGGTCACCTCTGCCCACGGCCCGGTCAACTCGAGGTTCACCCCGATCTTGTAGGGGGCCTTCCCAGCTGCCTGTGCAAACGCCAGCCACGCGAGGACAAGACAGAAGCAGCATACCATCGTAACGATACCCAACCCTTTAACCTTCATATAACTACCTCCTTGATTTTTAAGTTATACCCTAAACGCCGTGACGATCTCAAGTCCCACACAAAGGCGGCGAGGGTGCATCTTCGCCTGCTCCCCTTTGTCTGATCTTGTCTATAAGGGCAAGCACATTGCAGAACAGGCGTCCGGTCCAGGCCGGGCCGGACCGTCGCGCATTGGGGTTGAGAAAGCAAAAATGTCTGCACTTGATCTTTTGCAGGGCCTGCTCAAAACTCGCGATATCCTGCGCCCCGTTGCCGCCGGGGAAATAGTTGGGGATGAAATAGCCCAACGATGAATAGGTCTGATTATACTTCGAACTATGCGCGCGGTAAAAATCCCGAAAGTGCGGCCTGTCATGCTGAATGCCATATTTTTGGGGATCCATATGCCACGGGGCACCCGGTTCAATCTCTATGGAGAGGACCCTGATGCAGCGGACGCGCTTGAACGTGCGCTTGATGAACCTTTTGAGTCGGATGGTCTCTTGTAAATCGTCGGGGGTCTCCCCGGGGATGCCGTAGGTAAAGAAGACCTCGCTGTTGACCCCCAGCTCTTGTAAATACTGCAAACAATCCAGGAGCTCTTGATTGGAATAAAAGCCGTGCTTGTGCATCCGCCGAACCCGCTCTGATCCCGTGTCCGGGGAGATACACAAAAACGATTCTTCGTGGGGAAAGGTCGCATGGAATGCGTCCATGAACGGCCTGGTCGGGAGGCCGTGACACTCGAAGACCATCTCGCAGTGCATGTCTTTCTCTCTTATTTTGGCAAAGAGCTCGATAAAAAATGCATGGTTGTCCGGGTAGGGATCGAAAACCACGTACATCGTCTCGTAGCCGTAGGACAAGGCCTCTTGGATGGATTCCAGTATCTTTGCGATCGACCGGTAGATGGGTTTGGTGCGCCTGGTGATAAACCGCTGGGAAAGGACACTGCCGGCACACCAGGTACACGTCATGGGGCACCCCCTGCCGATCGCCAGGGGGAAGGTCTTGGAACCAATAGAAAGCTTATTAAAATTCGCTTTTTTCGAAAAATTTTTCTTCCACATGAAAGGATGGCCGAAGTAATTGACATAGGTCTCGTGATGCTTGAGCAGCGCGAGATTGGTAAACCGTAAGGCGTCAAGCTGTGCCTCCGTGGCGCAATAAAAGGCCTCGTTCTCGATGATCCTGCCGTTGGAGCGCCACGTCAGGTTTGGGACCTTGTGTAAGGCCAGTTTGTCTTTCTTCACCTGTTCGACCAATCTCAGCAGGGGTTCTTCCGCATCTCCCTGGATGACGGCGTCGAGGCACGGAAAGTCTTCGACGATCTCCCGGTGGTAGTAGCTCGCGGTAAAACCCCCTGCACAGACAAAGATATCGGGAAAGCGCGCCTTGATCGCTTCGGCGACCGTGATGACGTCATAGGATTGGTAGTGCCAGTGCAGGGAGAGGGCGACGACGACAGGGCGTCTTTTCTCGATATACGCCATGAGATCGAAGTCGTGGTCTTCGATCCACTCGATGCCCAGGTGCACGATCTCGGCAGGGTAGCCGTGTTGCTCGAGATTATCCGCCAGGGCGAATATCCCCATGGGGAGGTAATTGATCCAGATAAAATCCCCGAGCGGTTTATACCAATTGTCGAACTTCGGTGCGTGGACGAGCAGACAATCAATTTTTTTCTTAACCATAACCCTTCTCCTTGCTTCTCGCTCTTCTATCGTAATAACAAATCCTTAAGACCTTTCTCTGGCGGCAACGTGCTGCCAGAGCCCCATCTGTTCGAGGGCCTGCTGCAAAGGGGCACGGGAGGCCTCGGGCGTGCCGAGCCAAAAGGCATGGACAATGGCCTCGGTGCCGACCTCTTGATCCTCTTTTGAATTTTTGTCTTTGCCCGCGATCTGCGCGGCACCATGGATGGTCTTGGCCCGCGCAATCTCGGCGAGCGGCGGCGGCACAAAGGCCATCAGGCTATCGAGCACGGACACCGCTTCCGGACTCACCTGGATGTGATCCACATCCAGCGGTACGTTTTCCGCGAGCGTCCGGCGTTCGATGATGGCCTCGATAAAGAGGTCAAATCGTTTAAGAATCGCCCGGCGTTTCTCCTCATCCACACGCACCGCTTTTTCCGCCCAGCGCTTGCAGTAGCCGCATTCCTCGCACGAGCTATGGTAACAATCGTGTGTCTTGAAGTGTTCGGCGAAGCCGTCCAGGGCGCGATTATCTATCTGCATCACATCGGAAAAGGAATAGCCGAAGATGTCGGCCATTTCGAGCATCAGGTCGATATTGACCACGTCGGGCCTAATGAGATACTCCAGGTTCGGCGGATTGTAGGCATCGCGGCGGGGGAGGGTCAGCAGTTCGACGAAGTTGCCGTCGAAGCGCCGATCTTCGTAGGCGCGAACGACCTGCATCAGGGTCTCGGTGTTGCGGAACCGTTCGAGGAGCTTGAGGGAATCAATCCCAATCTCCTCGTAGTCGCCGACGTCCTCCGGCCGCACCCAGCGCGCCTTGATAACCTCATCGGGGTTTCCCAGTTTCAACCGCTGGCAGTATACCTGACAGTGGTCCAGGACAAAGCCGCCGCTCACATGGCCGCCTTGGGAGGAATGCGACATCATGTTGATATGGTTCGTGTCCAGATAACACATATAGAGACAGGAGGGATTCGCAATGACCTCGATTTTACATTTGAGTGCTTGCCGCAGGGCCTTGAGGGATGCAAAGTCACGAGTCGCGTACTCGGCCAGGATAATCTCATCCGCCCCCAAATCCTCCCAGTATTTGGCGCGCTTGACATTGGCCACTCGCGCCCAACTGGAGACCACCACCGTAAAATCCGGGAAATGACGTTTGAGCCACACGAGCAGGATGGGAAGGGTAACCGTTACCTTGTCGGCACCGGTCGCAGCAACCCATTCGATATGGTCAAAGAGGGCACGATTGCCCTGCCGGGTCATTTCCAGGTTGTCCTGGCAGGCGCCGTTGAGGAGATAGTTAAAGTGAAGGCCTTGTTTCCGCGCCTCGGCGATGAATGCCTTCGCCTGCTCACGATCCCCTTTCGGCGCCAGAAAGGAGCCGCGCCCCCCGCCAAAGGGGTCGTCCGTTATCTGGCCGAAGAGTGAATTTACGGAAGAGGCTTCTTTGCTCAGGCGCTCCAGAAGCGCCGGGTCCCAGTTGCATGCTACTGAGTACTTCATGCGACAATCCTCCTGTGATCTGTTATTCAGAGAGAGTTTATCAAGCAAACACCATGCCAGCGATCAGAGTTTGTAATGCTCAGATTTTATTAGGGAAATTGATCGAGTGAGAGATGGGTTGTTCCAAATCGGAACAGTTGTTACGGGGTGGAACTACGCGGACATACGGCAAGTTTATCAGCCAATCTTGAGTTTTATGAATTTCTTTCAAAAAACCTTGACAGGCACAAATCTTGATTATATATTTAAGCCATTACTTAATCACTTAATTATAGCGTTGTTGACCATGAAGATATGAAGATAGAACCGTCCGAGATATGTAAGGTGCTGAGCGTGGAAACACGCGTAAAGATAATCGAGCTGTTTAAAGCCCGGGGACCGTTAGGTGCTCAGGATATTGCCGCAACGATAGGGATTACGACTGCGGCTGTATCACAACACCTCAAGATATTGAAACAAGCAGGTCTTGTCAGAAGCGAGAGGAAAGGATACTGGATACCATATTCAATAGATGAGAAGGCAATGGAACATTGTCGGCACATATTAAATGAGGTTTGTACGTGCGGATGCCAAGGGATAGGAAAATTCAGGGAAGCTGAATTAGAAAGATCAACCGTGGCCTCCCTCAAAAAGTATGAGGAAGAACTCAAAAATGAGTTGCGTACCGTTAGGCAAAGATTAGAAGAGGTGGAGTCTAAAAAAGGGTAGACATTTTTTTTTAAGTATATAGTTAAGTTATTGCTTAAACTCTTAAACGGAAAGGTGGTGATCGAAATGGCAGCGAAAAAGAACGACTGCGGCTGTGGCTGCATTCCACGTAAAATAAGGAGAGAAAAGACAGCCAAAGGCAAAAAGAAGACCAAGAAGTCTAAGTAAGTAGAACATCGCCAAGGGGATGGGGAAACGAAAAAATCCCTATCCCCTTCGGCCTATTTGCAGGATTTATCAAACGGAGGTGTATGATGACTTTATGGGTAGTGGTGGTATTGAGCCATTTTCTCCATGTCATGGGAACCGTAGCGTGGATCGGCGGCATCTTGATGACCCTTTTGGTAATTGTACCAGCCTCAAAGGCAGCCTTGGAATCGCCGCCCATGGTTGGCAAACTAATGAAGGAGGTCGCACGACGCTTCACCCCCTTGGCCAACCTGAGTATCCTTCTGCTCATTGTGACGGGTATTATCATGGTGCACTATGACAAAAACTATGTCTCTTTTTTAGATCTGAAGAAAAGTTGGAATGTGACGATTGCGATAAAACATTTTTTCGTCGCTGCCATGATTCTTATCCACTTTTATAGAGGGTTGATACTAAATCCGAAGATCGAAAGATCCAGTTCAAAACCTGACGAGGTGCGATCAGCAAGCTTAAAAAAGATATCGTTAGACCTCGTCAAGATAAACCTTGCATTGGGAATCATCGTCCTACTGCTCACTGCAGTCGCGATATCCATGTGATTTGTAACATCAGCGGCTTATGCAATGGCAGATGACTATGATATCAACCCGTATTCCTTGAGCCGCCTCCAGAGGGTGTTGCGCGCGATGCCGAGCTCCCGGGCAGCCTTGGCCTGGTTGCCGCCGTGCCGCTCCAGGGCAGCGAGGATATACCCGCGCTCCAACTCCTTGAGGGTACCCCTGTTGGCAAAGGACCCTGCAGGCGACGGGATGAGTCCCAGGGACAGGTCCTGGGCGGCAATGGATGCTTCGCGGCAGAGGATGACACCCCGTTCCACCGCGTTCTCCAGCTCCCGCACGTTCCCGGGCCAGGGATGCGCGACCATCGCCTCGATGGCATCAGAGGCGAAGCCCGCTATCTCTTTATTGGCCTTGCGGGTGTAGATCGCCAGGAAGTGTTGCGCCAGGGGGATGATGTCGTCAGACCGTTCCCGCAAGGGGGGGATATGGATTCGAACCACGTTGAGGCGGTAGAAGAGGTCTTCGCGGAGGATCCCTTCGGCGACCAGCTCCTCGCTCCTCTTGTTGGTGGCAGTCACGATGCGGACATCCACCTGGATGGGTAAGGTGCTCCCCAACCGTCGTACTTCCCCCTCCTGTAAAACCCGCAGGAGCTTTCCTTGCAGTGGCAGGGACATATCGGCGATCTCATCGAGAAAGAGCGTCCCCCGATGCGCCGCCTCAAAGAGCCCCTTGCGCCCCTTGTCTGCACCGGTGAAGGCGCCCTTCTCGTAACCGAAGAGTTCACTCTCCAAGAGCGTTTCGGGAAAGGTGCTGCAGTTGATCGGGATAAACGGGGCGGTGTTGCGCAGACTCCGCTCGTGGATGGCGCGCGCAACGAGCTCTTTCCCCGTGCCGCTCTCCCCCTCGATCAGGACCGTGGCGTCGGTGGGGGCAACGTGATCCACCCTCGTCAAAACCCCTTGCATCTCCCTGCTCGCGGCGCAGATCTGTCCCTGACCCTGCAGCGCAGCCCGCAGGGTCTGAACCTCCTGCTTCAGGGCCTTGTGCTCTAAGGCCCTCGCGACCTTCAAAAGGAGTTCGTCTTCCTCAAAGGGCTTGCCGATGTAGTCATAGGCACCGAGCCGCATCGCCTCGACAGCCGAGGCAATGGTCCCGTAGGCGGTGAAGATGAGGACCTCAACCCGGGGGGCCGCCTCCTTGATCCGGCGCAGGAGTTCGATCCCGTCCATCCCCTCCATCTTCAGATCGGTGAGGACCATATCATACGCCCCCTGCGCGAGCAGATGCAGTGCCTCTACTCCTGATGCGGCCAACGAGACCCGGTACCCGTTTCTCTTTAAAAGAATGGAGAGGGTCGTCCGCATGGAGGGCTCGTCGTCGACCACGAGGATGTGACCGTTGTTGCCTCGCTGTGTCATTCTACCTCCAGGGGAAGGGAAATGGTGAAGAGGGACCACGAGTGGCCGTCGCTTGCCACCTGGATAAAGCCGCCATGTGCCTCCACGATCCTGCTCGCGATGGAGAGCCCCAATCCCGTCCCACCGCGCCGCGCCGTGTACAAGGGCTCGAAGATTCGCTCCCGCTGCTCAGGGGCAATACCCCGCCCGGTGTCCCTCAACGATACCTCAACCCAGCGTCCATTGCGGCGGGAGGAAACGAGGAGCTCACCCTCCCCCCCCATGGCCTGCGCCCCGTTGAGCGCGATGTTCGCAAAGACCTGTTCCAACTGTTCGGGATCGCAAGGTACTTCCTTGACCTGCGGGTCCAGACGATAGGTGACCCGCACCTGGCGAAATGCCTCTCCCCTCGACACCCCTTCTAACGTCCGCTGTACAATGGGGTGTAACGGATGTCGCTTGATCCTGAGGCGGGGGTCCTTGGAGAAATCGAGGAAATCGGCCAGAAAGCGGTCCAGCCGTCCCGACTCCTGCTTGATCACCCCGATCAAATCCTCCTTTTCTTCCCCCCTGGCGTCCGGGAGGAGCTTGGCCGCCGTCACCAGCGAGCCCAAAGGGTTGCGGATCTCATGTGCCAGGCCGGCGGAAAACTCCCCGAGCCTCGCCAGGCGGTGCATCCGCTTTACGGTCTCGGTCCGCTCCCTCACCTTTTCCTCCAGCTCCTCCACCATCTGCGCCTTTTGCGCGGCCATCATGGCCCGCCAGTCCGCCCACATCCAGACCATGGTCAGGAGACCAAAGGCCACGACGACGAGCGCGGCGTTCCTGATCTCCCGGGCCTCAAATCCCGCGGTCCAGCCGATGACCTCCTGATACGGTGTGCTCGTCAAAAGATAGCCGCCGTCCGTGAGATGGAGATAGACCCAGTAGTGGTTGTGGTAGCGGAATCCTCCGGCAGACGAAGAAAACGCAGCAAGAATAGCCTTGGCCTGTTGCAAGGACAAGGGATCAGCCTTACCCAAGCGGCTGACCTCCCCTTGGGGCGTCACGCGATACAGGGGGCCGGGGAATGTTTGTGGCCTATTGGTGATTATCTGCAACTCCTTTAAGCGCTGCTGCGTAAAGCCCTGCTCCGCCCTGGCGCGCAGCTCCCAGATGCTGCTACGGGCAAGGAGCACCACCACCACACAAATAAAGACCATCAAGGCCAGAAACCGTATGGCCCTCTTGAGAGACATAGCTTGTGCTTACCTTCCTCTCAGGGAATTTTATTAAGATACCAGTAAATGATGATGGATTCAATAATTTCTCTATCAAGCAGACAAAGCATCAGAGCCATAACTATATACTATCATAAAATTTTTTTAATCACGGCGCACTTGACATCATAGGGTATGGTAGGTAGCATCTGAATTAAAGATGAGCGAATAAAGGCAACCGAATATATGTCAGCGCAAATATGAATCACTTGTCGAATCGAAACTTCTGGATAGGCGTGGTCTCGCGCTCTCACGTACAGGTCGCGGTGCAGGGCGGCTTCATTCAGCTCAATCACGGGAAGAAAGCGCCTCTCCAGAGACTTCACGCCGGCGATGGTTTGATCTTGTATTCGCCACGCACTGCCTATCCTACCGGAGAGATACTTCAAACATTCACTGCTGTAGGCGAGGTCACTTCCGGGAAGATCTATCAGGTGGAGATGACACCTGACTTTGAGC
>Ga0154798_1016_pt1 | contig 10586 bp, 9 predicted proteins | sample Rifle2008BG16ft_FD_105806 | JGI IMG/M metagenome (GOLD analysis project Ga0154798, IMG submission 105806) | Deltaproteobacteria bacterium RBG_16_54_18 | reverse complement strand
CGATTTATAAGACGCAACACTCGCTGGGCCTGTTATTCTACGGTGACGCTCTTGGCGAGGTTGCGCGGTTGGTCCACGTCGCACCCCCGGCGCACTGCCAGGTGGTAGGCGAGCAATTGCAGCGGCACGACGTTGACGATCGGCGAGAGCAACGGCGCCACGGCGGGGACGAAGAGGCAATGGTCCGCCTTAGCGGCAATGCGCTCGTCACCCTCCGTTGCCAGGGCAATGACGGTGCCGCCGCGCGCCTTGACCTGCTCGATCTGGCTGATCATCTTATCGTAGACGTGGTCGTGCACCGCAATGGTGACCACGGGCATTGCCTCGTCTATCAAGGCGATGGGGCCGTGCTTCATCTCCCCGGCCGGATATCCCTCGGCATGGATGTACGATATCTCCTTGAGCTTGAGCGCCCCTTCCAGAGCGATGGGATAGTTGATGCCCCGGCCCAGGTAGAGGAAGTGTTCCCGATCGTGGAAGTGGTTGGCGAGCCTTTCGTACTCGTCGCCGTGCTCCAGCACGCGCCCCATAAGATCGGGGAGCCGTGCGAGCTGGTCTACCTGCTCCCGCAGGTGCGCCTTGTCCAGCGTGCCGCGGAGCTTACCGAGATAGCAACCGAGGAGATAGAGGTCCACGAGGCTCGCGGTAAAGGCCTTGGTGGATGCCACGCCGATCTCCGGGCCGGTGTGCATGAGGATGACGCCGTCGGCCATACGCATGGCCTGGCTGCCGATGCAGTTGACGATCGCCCAGAGCCGCGCGCCCTTTGCCCGCGCCTCTTCCATGGCGGCCAGGGTGTCCACGGTCTCACCGCTCTGCGTGATGGCGAGGACGGCGGCCTTGTTGTTGACGATAGGGTCGCGGTAGCGAAACTCGGACCCGTAGTCCACCTCCACCGGCACGCGCGCCAGGGCCTCGATCATGAACTTGCCGACGAGCCCGGCGTAGGCCGAGGTGCCGCACGCGACAATAACCATCTTTTCCAGGGCCCGTGCCTCCTTCGCCGTCATGCTCAACTGCTCGAAGAGCACCTCCCCGGCCTCAAAGTCGGCCCGGCCCCGGATGGTATCGGTGACGGTGCGGGCCTGCTCGTAGATCTCCTTCTGCATAAAGTGGCGGTACGGTTCCTTGGCAGCGGCCACAGGATCCCAGGGGATGGTGTGGACTTGCGCAGTCACCGGCGCACCGGCCAGGGTGGTCACCTGGACCCCCCCGCGCCGCACGATTGCCACCTGCCGATCCTCGATAAAGATCATGGCGCGGGTGTGTTCGAGGATGGCGGGGATGTCGGAGGCGACAAACATCTCTCCTTCTCCCAACCCGACGGTAATGCCGCCGGCGTTGCCGATCCGGGCGGCGATGAGCAGGTCGGGCTCGCGGCTGCACAGGAAGACGAAGGCATTGGCCCCCTGCACGCGGGTCAAGGCTTGGCGCACCGCCTGCTCCAAACCGAGACCTTCTGCCAGATAGCGCTCAACCAGGTGTACCACCACCTCGGTGTCGGTCTCGGAGGAGAAGCAACAGCCGGCGGCCTCGAGTTCCTGTCTCAGCGCCAGGAAGTTTTCGATGATGCCGTTATGGACCACGGCGACCTCGCCGACGGTGCCGACGTGGGGATGGGCGTTACGCTGGCTCGGCTCGCCGTGCGTTGCCCAGCGTGTATGGCCGATGCCGATCCGACCGGTGATCGGCTCGGCAGCCACCAGTTCTCCGAGCCCGCTCAGCTTGCCCACCTCGCGCCGCACCCCGATGGTGCCGTTTCCCTGCACCACGGCGAGACCGGCAGAGTCGTAACCCCGGTACTCCAAGCGCTGGAGGCCGTCAAGGATGATACGGGACGCATCTTGCGTCCCTACGTAGCCGACTATGCCGCACATACCCGCCTTATCCCTGCCGTCCTTTGTTTCTTTTTTCCCGTTTTACCACCCACTTCTTAAGGCTCTTCTGCCTGGTCCTGCCCACGGCCAGGGCATAAGGGGGGACGTCCTTGGTGACGGTGGATCCTGCCGCTATCACGGCACCGGCGCCGAGTTTTACCGGGGCCACGAGGGCCGTGTTGCTCCCCACGAAGACCTTGTCCTCGATGACGGTGCGGTGTTTGTGTTGGCCGTCGTAATTACAGGTGATGGTACCGGCGCCGATATTCACCTGCGCTCCGATCTCGGCGTCGCCGATATAGGAAAGATGGTTGGCCTTGGTTCCCGGGCCGATCCTGGATTTTTTTACCTCAACAAAATTGCCGATCTTCGCCCCCTTTCCCAGGTGGCTGTCGGGACGCAGATGGGAGAAGGGTCCGACGACGGCATCGTCATCGATCCAGCTGTCGGTGATCATGGTGCAGAATTTTACCTGCACGCGATCCCCGATCCGGGAATCGCTGATTTCTGCCTGCGGGCCGATGCGGCAGCCTTCGCCGATGACGGTCTTGCCGCGCAGATAGCAGTTGGGGTAGATAATGGTATCCTTTTCGATGCGGCACGACGGCTCGATATAGACGCTGGCCGGGTCCTGCATGGTTACCCCCTCAGTCATTACCTGTTGCCGCACGCGATCTGCCAAGAGCTGCTCGGCCACGGCCAGCTCCGCCCTCGTGTTGATCCCCATCACCTCCAGCGGGTCTGCGACAGGGAAGGATTTAACCTTCTTTTTTTTGCGCCGGGCGCTCGCGATGATGTCCGGCAGGTAATATTCCCCCTGGGCGTTGTCCGAGCGCACGGTGCCTAGGGCCTGATAGAGAAACGGGGCCTCCACGCAGTAGATCCCCGTGTTGACCTCGGTAATCTCCCGCTCCCGCTTCGAGGCGTCCTGTTCCTCCACCACCCGGTGCACAGTACCTGCGGCGCCCCTGATCACGCGGCCGTAGCCGGTGGGGTCTTCCCGGTACACGGTCAAGAGGGTGAGGGCTGCCCCCTGACCCTGGTGATATTGCACCATCTCGAGCAGGGTTTGCGCCGTGATGAGGGGGGTGTCGCCGGAGAGGATAAGGATGGTGCCGGCGAAGGAACCGAGCACGGACTCGGTCACGGCCACGGCATGCCCGGTGCCGAGCTGTTCCTGTTGCTCGACAAAGGTGATGCGGCGGTCCGGGAAGGCGTCACGAATCTTCCGCGCCTGGTGTCCGACGATGACGACGACCTTTTCCGGCTGCAGCTCTTCCAAGCAGAGCTCTACGGCGTAGCTCAACATCATTTTTCCCAACAAGGGATGGAGGACCTTGACCAGGTCTGAGCGCATCCGCTTCCCCTTGCCCGCTGCCATGATGATGACGGCCCACTTTTTCATTAGCATTTACGTTATAACTAATCATGAACCCTGTCAAGGCGGGATGCCCCGCGGCTTTTTGTTGCTCCGATGAAGGCTCTGTGGTATAGTACACGCGAAATATTTCTCGTGCGTAAAATCCGCGGAGCATGGAGATAATGGGTATAGGCATGCCGAAGAGGTCATGGCGGTGGTTACTGTTCCTTTGCATCTTCAGCATCTGCATTGTCCTGTCCGATCTTGTCGGCGCCCTAGAATCAGGTTCCATCGCCGTCACCTCCCGGCCTACCGGCGCCGCGGTGTATCTCGATGATACCCCCATCGGTGAGACGAATATTGTCATCAACGCCGTCCCCGAGGGGAGCCATAAAATACGGGTGGAGCTCGCGGGATATGAGCGCGTCGAGCAGATCATCGCCGTCCCGAGCGGACGAACAATACACATCCCCTTGGCGCTCGCGCGGACAAAGGGCAGGACGGTGCTCTCGGGCGACATGCGCATCCCTCCGCTGCAGGGGCTCTTTGCCGAATTCGCCAATCCGTGGGTGATCGTGCTGGTGGTCCTCTTGTTTGCCGGCGTGGTCATCCTGACGTTGATCATGAAGGCGCTGCCTACCCGGGTAAAGGTTGCCGCGCGGACGGCGCCCAAGCGGAAACGGGCGCCGATTGCGGTGGTAAAGGGGAGCGCGCTCAAAAAAGCCGCCGTCTTCGGGAACTACCGGATCGTCGAGCGTATCGCCAGCGGCGGCATGGCGACCATTTACAAGGCGACCCACATCAAAAACGGGGAGTTGGCGGTCTTAAAGGTCCCCTATGATCAATTTCAAAATGACCACAAGTTTGTCGAACGGTTTCGGCGCGAGGCGTCGCTCGGACGGCGGCTCCGTCATGACAACATCATCCGCGTCTATGAATCAGGCAAGGCCCAGGACAATCGTATCTACATCGCCATGGAATACTTGCCGGGCATCGATTTGCGCGGGTATCTGGACGCGTACGGCAAGATGCCCGTCAAAGAGGCGGTACGGATCATGGTGCAAGTATGTCGCGCCCTCGGCTATGCACACGCGCAGGGGGTTATCCACCGGGACATCAAGCCGGAGAACATCATGCTACTCGATAAGCGGGGGAGAGGGAAGGCGGTGTTGATGGATTTCGGGGTGGCGCACGCGGCATACCTGGGCACGGTGGGGACCCGCAGCACCTACCTCGGGACGCCCTATTATATGTCTCCCGACCAAATTTCACGCCGGCAGGTCAACGGCCGTTCAGACATCTATTCCTTGGGGGTGGTTTTTTTCGAGGTGCTCACCGGCAAGCGACCCTTTGATGACGCCGATCCCCTCAAGGTCCTGATCAAACACCGAGAATCTCCCCCGCCCAAGCCGCGGTCTTTAAATTCTAGAATCCCTGCGGGTTTGGAGCGGGTGATCATGAAGATGCTGACCAAGAGACCGGCAGACCGCTATAAGAGCGCCGAGGCCCTCGCGGCGGCACTGAAACGGTATCTGTGAAGGGAGGGGTTTCCGTTGCTCAATTTTTACCGAGAAAGGAGAGAGGACATGAAGGTGCAGAAGAAAATTCGTTGGAGCGTTTGTTTACCGTGTGTGCTTACCCTGGTGTTTGCCGTTACCGTCTTTGCCGCCCAGGGGGTATTTGTCAGCGACGTCAAGCAGAATCCTTCAAAATATTTCAACCTCCCGGTGAAGGTTAAGGGGGTCGTGGTTGACGTAACGCCGGATCAGGGGGGGCTCAAGAGCGGCTATTACACCATCAGGGATGAAAGCGAGCAGACCATCGAGATCAAGACCGACGAGCTGCCTGCCCCGGGGCAGACCTTCATCGTCGAGGGAATCGTCACCATGAAGCCGGGGACCCAAACACCGTTTCTTAAGGAACTGACGCGGGGTAAGGGAAATTTCTTGCCGTTTATTGTGATCGGGGCGGCGATCATCGTGGTCATCTTGATCGGCATCCTGGTCTATATGTTGCGGCGTCCGGTTGCCATGGAACCGGTAGCTGAGGAGATGAGCGCCCCTGAGCCCACCCGCCGGATGAGCACGGAGGAGATGAAACGCGTAGCCCCAGCCGCGCCCGAGCGGACCGTGGAGGTCCCCGCCGTCCCTGCTCAGCTCGAGGTCCTCAACGGCCCGAACAAGGGGGAGAAGTATATCCTCAAAAAACGGAATGTGATCGGGCGAGACGCCGGCGACCTCGCCCTCGGCGATCCCACGGTGAGCGGCGAACACGCGCAGATCACCTTCAAAAACAGGAAGTACGTCTTGACCAACAAGAGCCTCACCAATCCGACCAAGGTCAATAAGGCCGCGGTGGAGACGCGGGACCTCAAAGACGGCGACGAGATCGTCATGGGGGCGATCAAGGTGAAGTTCACCAAGCTGTAATCGTATCCGAAGGAAACAGGTTCTTCCGCGCCTTTCAGTGTATGGAGAGAGGGCTTGCCCGCGACGAGCGGCGAGAAGGTCCGCTCGATCGTCCCTATGATCCGGGAGATGAGGAGGACGTCTAGCTCACTCTCTTGAGAAATGAGGGGGAAAGGATCACATCATGATGACGCCTCGCAACGGTAAATCCTCCATCGTTTTTGGCCGGATCATCACAGCCCTTGCGCTCGTGCTCATCCCGTCTGTTATTTTTGCCGGCACGGTGCTTACTCTGAACCAGATCAACATCGAGCGCTTCCCTGAGGTCCATGTCTATCTGACTGTCGCCGATGAGCGCGGCAACCCGGTTAAGGGGCTTGGTGCCTCGCACTTCCTCGTGCAGGAAGACGGGGGCGCGGTGCGGATACAGAGCGTTTCCCCGTTGGCACAGGGGGAAGAGCCTCTTTCGGTAGTCCTGGCCATCGACCGGAGCGGAAGCATGCGCGGCGAGGCCATCAAGGATGCCAAGCAGGCGGCGATAGATTTCCTCAAAGAGATGCGAGGGATCGATCGCGTGGGGGTGGTCAGCTTTGATGATACCGTCACCGTCATCGCGCGGCTCGCCACGGACAAGGGTCCCCTGGCGAAGGATATCCAGAAGATCTCGGTAGGGAAAGATACGGCCCTCAACGACGCGGTCAAGCGGTCTTTGCAGTTGCTCGCCCCATTTACCGGGCGGCGGGCGGTGGTCGTTTTAACCGACGGGAAAGAAAACAGGAGCAAGGCCACCAGAGAGGAGATCATCCGGGAGGCCGTTCGCAGCGGCGTCCCGATTATCACCGTGGGCCTGGGAAAAGAGACGGATGCCGCGGCCCTCGTGACGATGGCGGCGAGATCGGGTGGGCGCGCCGTCTTTGCCCAGACGTCGGGGGAGCTATCTCGTCTCTATCAGGCGATCGCGCGGCAGCTCGTTAATCAGTATCGTGTTACCCTGCAATCGCGCAAGTCTCTGGACAACGGATGGCATAGACTCCGAGTTGCCGTCAAGACCGCCAAGGGTAGGGCGGAGGTAGAACGGCTCTACCTGGGGACCTTGCGGCCGACGCTGGCCACCGGTGCGCTGGAGGAGTACCGCACGGGAATGAATTGGCTCTACCTGCTGGCGACCATCCTCTGCGCGCTGGTAGTTGCTCTTACCATAGCCATCATCGTTATTGCGGTAAAGCGCTCTAAAGAGAACGAGAATGGGTAGAGAAACTTCGGTAATGGTGCGGCGTCGACCATGAAGATATCCATCGGCCAAAAGACGGATGTCGGGTGCGTGAGGGAGGCGAACGAGGACAGTTTTTACGTGGACCTTCCCCCGGAGGGTGTAGCTTTGCCCACACGATATGCCCTGCTCATCGTGGCCGATGGCATGGGGGGGCAGGTCGCCGGCAAGGAAGCGAGTACGATTGCCGTTGACGTGGTCAAGTCCCTGTTCGAAGTGAAGGCGAAGACCGGCAAGCCGCTCAAGCAGATCAAAAAATTTATGCTCGACGCCTTTCGCCAGGCCAATCAGACGGTCTTTAAGCAGGGTAAAGCAAAAGCAATCGAGATGGGGACGACACTTACCGCGGCCTTGATCGATGGCCAGAACGCGTACATCGGCTCCGTGGGGGACAGCCGCGTCTACCATATACGGCAGCGGGACATCAGGCAGGTGACGGAAGATCACTCCCTTGCCGCGGACATGGTGAAAAAAGGCAAGGCCACCCGTGAAGAGGTAAAAACGTCTCCTATGCGCAGCATGCTGACAAGGTCCATCGGGACCAAGGAGGAGGTGGCTGTTGACGATCCCATCGGGATAGAGCTCGTAGACGGGGATTGCCTCGTGCTGTGTACCGACGGCTTGACCAATCTCCTGGAAGACGAGGAGATCCTTTCCGTCGTACACAACACCGCCGACCTCCAGAAGGCGTGCAACAAGCTCGTTGATATGGCCCGCGCGCGGGGTGGGCACGATAACATCACGGTCGTCGCCGCCGAGTTCGGTGCCTTGAAGCGGATCAAGGGGTTGGGTATCAAAGCAAAGACGGCGCGGGTGAAACGCCCGCGGCCGGAGAAGAGGCGGATGATCATCATTGCCGCCATCGGGTTCCTCGTGGCCCTCTTCATTGTCCTCGCCTATATTTTTGTCATTCACTATGCGCGCGACGGTAGTTTCTACCAGCACCCTGCTTCGACAGGACACGGTGAGGGAGAAGAGGCGGCACCGTGAATTACCTCGGAGCACAAACAAGCGTTGTGTCGAGGCGACGATGGCGTAACAAGGGCCTGTTTGCCCTTTGCGTGCTCTGCGGCCTGATTCTTTTGTTCGTGCTGACGGCGCACACGGTACACGCCGAGGTGGTCAAGGGAGAGATCATCTCGGTTGAAGGCGCGTATATCCGGATCGACAAGGGAGCGGAGGCAGGGCTCAGGGTCGGCGATCAGGGGAAGGTATATTATATGGTCCTCGTCGGCGCAGAGGGGAAGCCGCGACCGATTGCTGTGGCGAGTTTTACCGTCACGGGCATTGAACTCACAACCTCGCTGGCAAAGGTTGATACGGCGCAGGGAACGATAAAGGCGGGCTACCTCGTAGAAACAACCGTTACGGCGCCGCCAAAACCCGGCATCGTACAGGAGACGCCGCCGATTGTTGAGCAGACACCTAAGCAAGGGCCGCCGGCAAAGGCAAGCAAAAAAAAGCAGATAGTCAAAAGGCAGGCGAAATCCGGCGATGTGTGGCGTGACCCGCACCTCGGCATGAGTTTTGTCTGGGTGCCGCCGGGGTGTTTTGAAATGGGGTGCGGTGAGTGGATGGCCGGTTGCAGCGACAGCGAAAAACCTCCTCATAAGGTGTGTTTAAACGGCTTCTGGATGGCGCGGCACGAGGTGACACAACAGCAGTGGCGGTTGTTGATGGGGACCAATCCCGCGGGTTTTAACCGGTGCGGGCTCCCGTGCCCTGTTGAGAAGGTCTCATGGCTTGAGGCCGTGGAGTTTGCAAAAAAGTTGTCGGCAAAAACGGGATACCTCTTTCGGCTCCCCACCGAGGCGGAGTGGGAATATGCCTGCCGCAGCGGCGGGAGGCAGCAGCGATACTCCGGGGGTGAGGCGGCGGATGCCGTCGCCTGGTACAAAGAAAACGCCGCCGCGACTCCCCATGCCGTCGGGCGCAAGCTCTCCAACGACCTGGGGATCTTTGACATGACGGGAAATGTCTGGGAGTGGTGCCTTGATAGCTTTGATAAAGACGCCTATCTCAAGGCGCTCAGAACCTTGGAGAACCCTGTCTTCATCAACGACAAATTCTTTGACATCTACAAGGAAGGTTATGCGCGTATTTTGCGCCTGCTCGCGGGAGCCTCAGGGTACCGGAGCGTGCGGGGCGGGAGTTGGGGGAATGCCGCTGACCGTCTACGCAGCACGGATCGCATCAAGGGTGACCCTGATAGCCGACGCGATTGGCTCGGGTTCAGGCTGGTGCGGGAGGAGATTAAGAAGAAGTGAAGGTTTTTTCTCTGACGGATCGTTTTAATCTCGAATTCAATTAATTATCTGCTCTATTTTCGACGATCAAAAAGCTTCAAATACTCTCCGTATCCTTCTTTCTCCAGATCCTCTTTAGGTATAAACTGCATGGCAGCTGAATTCATGCAAAAGCGAAGCCCCGTCGGTTTCGGGCCGTCGGGAAAGACATGGCCGAGGTGGGAGTCGCCATGTTTACTCCTTACCTCCGTGCGCGACATAAAGAGGCTCTCATCTTTTTTCTCGGTGATATTGTCCGGCTCAAGGGGCCTGGTAAAACTCGGCCAGCCGGTGCCGGAGTCGAACTTGTCAAGAGAGCTAAAGAGCGGCTCACCGGAGACGACATCAACGTAGATGCCTTCTCTCTTATTATCCCAATACTCATTCTGAAATGGAGGTTCGGTGCCGCTTTGCTGTGTGACCTTATACCGTATCGGCGTCAAGCTCTTTTGCAAGGTTGCCGCGTCAGGTTTCGTGTATGCCTTCTTTGTTTTTGTCACTTGAGTCCCTTTTTTTGCCATGTTTCCTCCAAGAATCGATCCCGCCCAGAGCCGTATCGATATAGCTGGTATCCAATTGACTGCTTTTTATAGTAATCCTGATGATATTCCTCTGCCTCATAGAACGAGATGAAGGGCACGATCTCGGTGACGATGGGTTTGTCGAATCTGCCGGACTTGCTCAGCGCCTTCTTTGATTCCTCTGCCAGGCGCCGCTGTTCTTCATCATGGTAAAAGATCGCCGTTCGATATTGGCTTCCCCGGTCGGCAAACTGACCGCCGGCATCAGTTGGATCGATATGGCGCCAGAAGAATTCCAGGAGGTCTTGGTAGGTGACCCTTGATGGATCGTAATATACCTGCACTGCTTCGGCATGTCCTGTGGTTCCGGTTGAGGCCTCTTTATAGGATGGATTTTCCGTATGTCCGCCGGTATAACCGGAGATCACCCTCTCCACGCCCGTTAGTTTTTCAAAATCAGCCTCCAGGCACCAAAAACAGCCGCCCGCAAATGTCGCGACGCGCGTCATACCCATCCCCTCCTGCGCGGCTTCAAATTGGACTGACCCACCTCCTCCTGAATATGATAAGCAGCGACAGGATGATTTTCAAATATGACGGGGGAAAGACCTCTTTAAAGAATTAATCAGTATTCGTGCGGCGGGACTTTTTAATCAGGGATTCGATGAATTTCTTTCCTCCTTTTTTTTTGATCGCGTATTCCCTCTGCATAGCGCTGGATCTGTCCGCGTGTTCCTCACTGTAGACTAATTCCCACGGTCTTTTTTGTTTTGTGTACTGGGTTCCGGTCTGATTGTGATGTTTTACTCTGGACTCGACGTTTTGCGTCGAGCCGACATAATAGCTTCCGTCTTTGAGGCTTTTC
>Ga0154798_1032_pt1 | contig 10671 bp, 13 predicted proteins | sample Rifle2008BG16ft_FD_105806 | JGI IMG/M metagenome (GOLD analysis project Ga0154798, IMG submission 105806) | Deltaproteobacteria bacterium RBG_16_54_18 | reverse complement strand
TCCACATTGATCTCAACATCTACGCCTTCGTCGGGATCATCATGCTGATCGGCATTGTGAAGAAGAACGCGATTATGATGATTGATTTTGCCCTGGATGCCGAAAGGACGGAGGGAAAAAGCCCCGACGATGCTATCTACGAAGGCTGCCTCATCCGCTTCCGCCCGATCATGATGACGACGATGGCCGCGCTTATGGCAACCTTGCCGATCGCCATCGGCTTCGGCGCTGGGGCAGAGTCGCGTCGTCCTCTCGGACTCGCCGTTGTCGGCGGGTTGCTCTTTTCACAATTGATCACGCTCTATATCACGCCGGTGATTTACGTCTATCTCGACCATGTACAGAGATTGATCAGCCGTAAGAAACACGCATAGAAATATTTCACCTCCCCACGTTTCGAGAGGCCACGCTTATGAAGATTGGACTATCGCTGTCCTTGATTACTTCTTCCCTTCGAGCGCTCGTTTCAAGGCCACAATGGCTACCTCCATTTGCGCATTATCGGGCTCACGCGTAGTGATTTGCTGCAGCCATAGTCCGGGGGTGCTCAACCATTGCACATATCTGCTCCCGCGTTTCCTGCCGGATAATTTGAGCAGCTCGTATGAAAGACCCCCCAAAAGCGGCAGAAGCGAAAAGTGGGTGGCGAACCGTTGCACCACGGTTGGCCTATGCCCCAGTTTGAGTTCCACGATCGTGTCGGCAATCGCAAACAAAAAAATCGCCAGGATGACGACGATGAGCAAAAAACTCGTCCCGCATCGTGGATGATGGGTGCTATACCGCCGCACATTTCCTACGGTGAGTGCCTTACCCGATTCGTAGGCGTAGATGCTCTTGTGCTCGGCGCCGTGGTATTCGAGGATCCGTTTGATCTCTTTCCATTGGCTGATCAACCAAAGATACGACAGGAAGAGGCCAACCCGTATCCCTCCGGCAGTCACGTTAAACGCAAGGGCGGTCTGGGAAAGCCCCATGACCTCCGTAAGAAACAACGGGAGGGCAAAAAAGATGCCGATCGCGAGCCCCAGGGCGAGAATAATCATTCCCGTGAGGATCAGGCTGTCTGTCAGCTTCTCGCCTCGCGTCCGCTGCCAATCATTTCCTTTCTCAGTTCGTTGCACCTCTTCGAGGGCCACGTCGGCGGAAAAGTTAAGCGCCCGGACGCCGATGATCATCATTTCAAAGAACGAGAGGGCGCCGCGGACGACGGGAATATTGAAGAGTTTGTATCGTTTTGCGAGCGGTATGAACGGGTCAACCTTAGAGATGATCTTTTTGCGAGAGGTGCGGACTGCCGTCGCTATTCTATGCGGTGACCGCATCATCACGCCTTCTATGACGGCCTGCCCCCCCACGGCTTGATCAGCAGACGCACCGTTTGTTTGCTTCACTACTGCGCGCCTGGTACCCCTCGCATTTCTTAAATATGCATTGGGATACAGCCCCGATGAAGACGCGATCAGGCCGGGAAACAGGCACCATGGTATCCCCTGAAGATATTGTTTGATCGTTGTCAAGGTCATAAGTACTCTCCAAGTTTATTGTGTACGTCCTGCGCGTGGATATCACGCGGCATCAGGACATAAAATATATATGCTCGAAGACCTCAGGTCAAGGATGAACGCGGCGCGATTATATTATAGAGCGGCTATTACTGGCCCCTTTAGTTTTATGGGGAGGCAGCCAATGCACCTGATTATTGAGATACCTGTTACCCTTGACAAACCGTACATTTTTATAATATCAATAGTCAAGGCAATTGTAATAATATAAGCGTCGTGCAGGAGATGGCAAATATTCGCCGCGTAAAACACCTTGATTTTTTCCCCATATTGAGAAATAATTTAGTGAGACGAGGGGCATGCCCATGATTGTTCAATGCGCTAAATGCGGGACAAAATATAATCTCGATGACACCAAGGTGAGGCCGGGGGAAACAAAGTTAAAGTGTTCCCGGTGCCAATTCGTCTTCACGATATCGCACACGCCTGCACCCGCCAGCAGTGGGACTCAAGCCATCGGCAAACCGCAAAAACAAGAGGAAGACCCTTTTTTGCAGCAGTGGTCACAGGAGGTCGCACCGCCATCTCCTCCGCGGCCGCCCGCAGCTGAGCCAACCCCACCCCCCCGCTCCTTTATCCCCCCGACGATGGAAGAGGATCGGCTGGAAGAGGTAGAAGTCCCTGTCGGCGAGGCATCCGCTCCCGAAGAAGAAATGCACCCCTTCACGAGCAGGACTGTCGATGGGGCAGCGGCAAAGAAGGAACGGAAGATGTCTGCCGGCTTTCTTCTTTCTATGTTTTTGCTTGTTATCGTCATCGGATCCTTGTATTTCTGGAGCAATAAAGATGTCTCTATGCCGGCCTTTGAATACATCTATGAAAAAGTCTATAACTTGATGGAAGGTGAAAAGGCGCAGAAGCTCTTTGTCCTCGATCGGAGGGGGGCCGAATATAAATTGGGAGGGGGCACCGTATACGTCATCCAGGGAAAGGTAGCTAATCGTTCTCAAGAGACCAAAAAATTTGTAAAGTTGAAAAGTAACCTTTTTGATAAAACGGGGAAGGCGGTGGCAAGCAGTATCGGCTATTGTGGTGTTACCGTCACCAATGAAGAGATCAAAAAGGCAACCTACGAGAGCCTTAAGACGAGCTTCGCGTTTATCGGGGCCGGTCAGGCGCAACCAATCGCTCCGCAAGAGAGCAAACCCTTTACCATCATCTTTTTCTCTCCGCCTGATGGGGCCACCGACTATAATGTTGAGATCGTCGAGACAGCAGAACCTGAATAACGAGGAAGGGATTAGCTAAGCAAATCCTTACAGATAGTGCAACGAGGCCCTGTGACATGCATGAGTGTCACAGGGCCTCGTGTTACTTCTTGTTATCTCAACTCTTTTATTTATCACGAACGCCGTAGAAGGCCGCTTTCCCCGGAAAGTTCCCCTGTTCACCCAGCTCCTCCTCAATCCTGAGGAGCTGATTGTATTTGGCCACCCGATCCGTACGGGAGGTAGAGCCGGCCTTGATCTGCCCCGCATTGGTCGCGACGGTCACATCGGCCATGGTGGTATCTTCCGTCTCGCCGGATCGATGAGAGACGACCGCAGTATACCCGGCCTTTTTCGCCGTCTCGATGGCCGCGAGGGTCTCGGTCAGCGTCCCTATTTGATTCAGCTTGATGAGAATAGAATTGGCAACCCCCTCCTTGATCCCTCGAGAAAGTCGTTCTCTATTGGTCACGAAGATATCATCCCCCACAATCTGGATCTTTTCTCCCAGCGCGGCAGTCAAGGCCCGCCATCCCTCCCAATCGTCCTCAGCCAAACCATCCTCGAGGGAGATGATAGGATAACGCTGTATGAGCGCCTCATACCATGCCACCATTCCCGCGGCATCCCTCTCTTTCCGTTGTTCTGCTTGTAATATATACTTCCCCGCTTGGAAAAATTCGCTGGCTGCCGCATCGAGGGCGATCGCGACGTGCTCCCCCGGGGTGTATCCCGCCTGTTTGATGGCCTCCACGATTAGCATAAGTGCCTCCTCGTTGGAACTGAGATTAGGCGCAAATCCCCCTTCATCTCCCACCGCCGTGTTGTATCCTTTACCCTTCAGGATGCCCTTAAGGTAATGGAAGACCTCCGTCCCCATCCTCAGGGCCTCGTGAAAGGAAGGAGCGCCGAACGGCACGATCATAAATTCCTGTATGTCGACATTGTTATCGGCATGCTTCCCCCCGTTGAGGATGTTCATCATCGGGACGGGGAGTTGATGTGCATAAACGCCTCCCAGATAGCGATACAGGGGAAGGGAAAGATACTGCGCCGCTGCCTTGGCGCAGGCCAGCGATACCCCCAAGATGGCGTTAGCACCGAGCACCGATTTGTTAGGAGTGCCGTCCAAATCAATGAGGACCTGATCGATGGCCATCTGTTCTAAGGCGTCCATGCCGATGATCTCCGGGGCAATGCGCTCATGTACATTGGCCACGGCCTTCTGGGTCCCCTTGCCGAGGTACCGCCCCTTGTCGCCGTCTCTCAGCTCTACCGCCTCGTGTTCTCCGGTGGAAGCCCCGGAAGGAACCGCGGCCCTGCCGGAAAAACCGCTTTCCAAGGTTACATCTACTTCCACGGTTGGATTTCCTCTTGAATCGAGTATCTCGCGCGCCATGATGTCAAAGATAGCGGACATGGTTAACCTCCCTGCTCGTTAAGGTATTTGGTGCCGATGTATATATACTGCAATCCCGTGATGCAGGTTAAGACGGTCGTCCCCCATATGATATAGCGGAGGGCATCATGCATAAAGGATGAATAAGGTGTCACCAGGGCCCACGCTATCGTCACAATCTGAAAAACAGTGGTAGCCTTGCCGATAAAGAGGGGTTTGATCTCTACGGGACGGGCGGTGAGGAACAAGAGGAGGATGCCGAGGACGATAATGACATCCCTGGTAATAACAATCACCGTCAACCACTGAGGGATCAAATGCAATACGGCAAGGACGATGAAGGCAGTGATCATCATTAATTTATCGGCGATGGGATCAAGATAGGCGCCGGTGGGGGTCCTTTGATGGTAGACCCGCGCGATCCATCCATCGAGACCGTCGGTGATCCCTGCCCCAATAAATACGAGCAGGGCCGTAAGGAAGCGCCCATAGAGCAGACAGATGACAAATACCGGAATCGCCAGGATGCGTAATATCGTCAGGAAGTTAGGTAAATTCACCGCTGCTAATCCCCCGTATCCATGGTTTCGTAGTCACCACGAAACAGGTCTTTAAAAGTCGTGTATTCGGAAATAAAGGTAAGATCTATCTTCCCTGTCGGGCCATTCCGCTGCTTCCCGATGATGACCTCCGCCGTCTTTTGGTCCGTGTCGGGATTATAGACCTCATCGCGATAGATAAAAAGAATGACGTCCGCATCCTGCTCAATGGCGCCCGATTCTCTGAGGTCGGAGAGTTGCGGTTTTCTCCCCGGACGGTCTTCGGCCTTGCGGCTCAGCTGCGATATGGCGATCACGGGGACATTGAGCTCCTTTGCCAACGCCTTGAGCGACCGGGATATCTCTGAAATCTCCTGTTCCCGCCGCTCCACGCCGCTTCTCCCCTTCATCAATTGGAGATAGTCGATCATGATCAATCCTAAGCCGCGGTCGGCCTTCAACCGTCTTGCCTTGGCTCGCAGTTCCAGGGCGGAGATGGCAGGTGAATCGTCAATAAAGATCTGGGCGTCGGACAGCGCGCCGGCAGCCATGGTCAACTTCGGCCAATCGCTCTCGCTCAAAAAACCGCTGCGCAGGCGGGAGCTATCCACCCGTCCTTCCGAACAGAGCATCCGTATGGCCAATTGTTCTTTGGACATCTCCAGGGAAAAGATCGCCGTGGGGACCTTCGCGGTAATGGCCGCGTGCTGGACCATGTTCAGGCACAAGGCGGTCTTGCCCATGCTCGGTCTGCCGGCCACGATGATGAGGTCGGCATTTTGAAAACCAGCCGTCTTTCTATCGAGGTCCTTGAACCCCGACGGGATGCCGGTAATAAGCTCTTTCTTTTCATAGAGCTGCTCAATGACCTTAAAGCTCTCCTTGACGATCTCTTTAATGGGATAAAAGGCCGGTTTTACCCGGTTCTCCGATATGCGGAAAATGGCCTGCTCCGCCTCATCGAGCAAGACTTCAAGTTCCTTGCCTTCCTGAAAGCTCTGGGTCACTATCTCCGTGGCGGTGCTGATCATCTTCCGCAAGGTCGATTTATCCTTAACGATCTTGGCGTAGTAAGCGATGTTGGCCGCCGTGGGGACGGCCTCCACCAAGCTGGCAAGATAGGAAGCCCCCCCTATCTCATCAAGTTCCTTTTTCTTCTTCAATTCGTTGGTGAGGGTAATCAGATCGAGCGGTTCATTTCTCTCGGAAAGAACGATCATACTATGGAAAATCTTTTGGTGGGCGTCCCGGTAAAAATCGCCTTCCTCTAAAAACTCTAAAACTGTGTTGAGGGCGTCGTTTTCCATAAGAACGCCCCCTAAGATTGACTGTTCGGCCTCCAGATTTTGGGGGGGGAGCTTGAAGGGTGCCGTATCGCGTTCAGCCCTCATCTCCCTGGCCACGTGCTACTCCTTTTCCACCGTGACGCTTAAGGACGCCACGACCGTGGCGTGCAGTTTAACGGCAACGGTATAGGCGCCCAGATGTTTGATCGGCTCATCGAGCACGATTTTTCGCCGATCCACATCAACTCCCTGTGCGTGCAGGGCCTGCGCAATATCCGCCGAGGTAACTGCCCCGAAGAGCTTGCCCTCTTCCCCCGCCTTTTTTCGCACCGTGCAGGAGGTCTCCGCCAGTTTTTGCATCAGCACCTGCGCATCAGCCTGCGACCGTTCCTGCTTGCGTTGCACGAGACGCTGTGTGTGCTCCAAGGCCTTCTGGGTCTTGGCCGTCGCCGGCACCGCCTTTTTGCGCGGCAGGAGATAATTTCTGGCATAGCCATCGGATACCTTAACCTGATCCCCCAGTTTCCCCACCGCGGGGACATCTTCCATCAAGATGAGTTCCATACGTGTCTTCCTCCGTTTTCATTTTTCTCTGATCCGCCGTGGACGTGCGCACGCCGACGCCGCCATGGAATTACGTTCCGCTTTCTTATCACACGTGCAGGATGTCCCCCCCCTCGTTGTAGGAGAGGGGAGGAACGCATCATCGGATCAGTTGAGCAACCGTTATCAACATTATTTCGGTAACGCCGTAAAGGGGAGCATGGCTACATGCCGCGCCCTCTTGATGGCGCTCGTCAGTTCCCTTTGATGTTTCGCACAATTACCCGAAATCCTCCGAGGGACAATCCTCCCCCGCTCCGTAAGAAACGATCGCAACAGGCGAAAATCCTTATAATCAATCCTCAGGTTGCTATCGGTACAGAACCGACAGACCTTTTTTCGCATGTAATCACGTCGTTCCCTTTTCCGTTCGTTCGTTTTACGCTCGGGTCTACGCATCAAACCTCCTTGAGTAAATATTATCGCAAGTCAGTAACACCGTGGGCGATGATGCCTATCTCCTTCGCCATCGTTCCTTCTGCGGTCTCCCAGCGTCGCTGGACAAGACCCCCTTCGACCAAGACATTCACCCCTTCTTTGCCTCTCTGCTGCGCCCAGGACTCGGCCCCTTCTCCTACGAGCATGACGCGTACGGAGACATTTTCAAAGGGCAGGGACTCGTCCTCCAGCCGTTCAGAGGGGAGGGTGAGGGTGAAAAAGATCACGGGTTTACCGCGTGGGGTATACCTGATCTCCGGTTTTTCCTTCAATCTGCCTGCCAGGATGACGCGATTTAAATAAAACACCACTACGCCTCTTCCTGAGCAACCTCCGTCACCTGCCCTGCACCAGCGGTATCGGCCTTTTCCTGGGGCATCGCCTCAGCTGCCGTTTCCCCCTCGCGTTCCACCGTCTGACGGGAGGCATCGATATCTCCCTCTTCTTGCCTGACTGTCAGATAGCGAAGGACCTCTTCCATTAAACGGAGGTTTTTCTCCATCTCAGCGACCAGCGCCGAGCTGCCGTTCATATACAGTAAAATGTAGTTGCCTTTTTTGCGCCTCTTGATCGTATAGGCGAGGGTATTAATACCCCACTCCTTGATCTTGAGCACTTCCGCGCCGCGATCGGTGATGAACTGTTTGAGCCTCTCGATAAAGCCTTCGACCTGCTCTTTGGACATCTCTGGGTCCAAGACGAGCATCGTCTCGTATGTACGCATTGCATCCTCCTCATGGCCTCCACGGCCCTCACCCGCAGTGAGGGCGAGGAGAGATTATTATTCAGGTTTCATGACGCCGGCAATGTAGCTTCTGCCCACCTTGACCTTCACCTTATCGGCGATCTCCAAAGTGATTGTTGTATCCGCAAGGCCGGCAATAGTACCATAGAGCCCGCCTGTTGTTACAACCCGGTCGCCCTTTTTTAAGTTATCCAAGAGCCGTCGGTGCTCCTTTTGCCGTTTCTGTTGCGGCCTGATCAGGAGAAAGTAGAATATGGCAAAAATCACGCCCATGAAGATAAGAAACGAATACGGGCTCTGCTGGCTTCCCTGCCCTTGTGCAGGGGCCATGGCATAGACGATTTCACCTAACATAATGTCTCACCTCCTTCCGCTTCTGTAATATTCTCACCTCGTCGGGAAAAAAATTCCCGCACGAATTGATCCATTGTCTCGTCCGCGAGGGCCTGATGGATTGTCCTCATTAGCGTATGATAGTAAAAAAGATTATGGACGGCATTGAGCCGGTATGCCAGCAACTCCCGGGCGAGAAACAAATGTCTCAGGTATGCCCGGGAAAAATTGCAACAGGTATAGCAGCCGCAGTCGGCATCCACAGGTGCGGTATCCGCGCTATAGCATGCGTGCTTAATATTGAGCTGGCCGCGGCGGGTAAAGAGGAGCCCGGTGCGGGCACCCCGCGTCGGCAGGACACAATCAAACATATCCACCCCCACCTGCACCCCGCGCACGATATCTTCGGGAGTGCCCATCCCCATCAGATACCGGGGTGATGTCGTAGGGAGCAACGCAGTAACCTGTGCCGCGGTCTCAAAGGTAACTGCCTTTGCCTCTCCGAGGCTCAAGCCGCCGATGGCGTAGCCGTCAAATCCTATCTCCATGAGTTCCTCGGCGCTCTGCTGCCGCAGTTCCACGTGGTCTCCTCCCTGCACGATGCCGAAGAGGGCCTGCCCGTCGGCATGCCGCGCGTCGCGCGAGCGCTTGGCCCACTGCGTGGTCAATGCCACCGCCTCTTTGGCCTCGGCAAGGGACGCGGGATACGGGGGGCAATCATCCAAGACCATCATGATGTCGGACCCCAAGCCCTCCTGGATCTCAACGACCTTTTCCGGCGTGAGAAAATGGAGTGATCCATCGAGATGGGAACGAAATCGCACCCCTTCGGATTCTATCTCCCGTAAGCCGCTCATACTCACGATCTGAAACCCTCCGCTGTCCGTCAACAGGGGACCGCTCCACCCCATAAAGCGGTGGAGCCCCCCGGCCTCTCTAATCACCTCTATCCCCGGCCGGAGATACAGATGATACGCATTACACAGGATAATCTCCGTCCCTACCTCGTGCAGATCTGCGGGTGCGAGCGCCTTTACCGTTCCCTGGCTTCCCACCGGCATAAACGCCGGCGTGGTAAACTGCCCATGGGGGGTGGCTACCCGGCCCAGCCTCCCCTTGCCCGCTTCCTCCCGCAGGAGTTGAAAAGAAAATCCTCCACCCTTCACATGATCAACATCCCGTCTCCGTAACTGTAAAACCCGTACCCCTCCCGCATGGCTGCATCATATGCCCGCACGGTCAAGTCCTTCCCCGCAAAGGCATACACGAGGAGCAGCAGGGTAGAGCGCGGGAGGTGAAAGTTGGTAATCAGGGCATCAATTGCCCGAAACCGATACCCCGGATAAATGTAAAGATCGGTCTGCCCATCGTTGGGACGTATTGTCCCCTGCTCATCGGCAACCGTTTCCAGGGCCCTTACCACCGTCGTCCCAACTGCAAATACCCTCGCACCCCGGTTGCGGGCATCGTTGATGGCCGCAGCCGCGGAAGCAGGGATGTGGTAGTACTCAGGCCCCAGACGGTGCTCCTCCACCTGCTCTGACCTGATGGGCTGAAAAGACCCGAGGCCTACATGCAGGGTCAGGGGAACGATTGTCACCCCGTGCTCTTCGATACCGCGCACCAAATCAGGGGTAAAGTGCAACCCCGCTGTCGGGGCAGCTATTGCCCCTTCCTCACGAGCGAAGATCGTCTGATAGCCGTCTTGGTCACGAGGCTCATCCGTCCCCTTTCTGATGTACGGGGGGAGCGGTACATGCCCTACCCGCTGGATGATCTCCCCAAAATTCCCCCGGGCCACAAAGGATATCCGTTTTATCCCCTGAGAGCCGCTTCCTAGCACCTCGCCCACGAGGTCTGGGGCAAATCTGAGAGCCGTCCCACCGGGTAACCGCTTACCCCGTTTGACCAAGCACTCCCACACCTCGCCCGCTCCAGGGGTCTTGCGTACCAACAGGATCTCGACGCGCCCGCCGCTCTCCTTTTCTCCGAGCAACCGGGCCGGCAGCACCCTGGTATCGTTTACCACCAGGACATCCCCCTGCCGCAAAAAATCACCCAGCCGGGAGAAGGTACTATGCCTCATCTCCCCTCCCCGCTTGTCCAGAACGAGCAAACGGGCCTTATCCCGCGGCTCTATAGGATATTGGGAAATAAGCCCTTCGGGAAGATGGTAATCAAGATCTTCAATCCGCATTATTTCAGGTAGCTCAATAAATCATAAAATCCCCCCCCTGTCAATCCCCGGAACGCGCGCCCCCTCTCAATCCCCGAAACGCGCGCCCCGCGCCAACCCCTGATAGCGCTTGAGCACCGTAAGACAACCCTCGTCTTCGCACAAGGCCCTGGCCTCTTGCTCCACCTCGTCATCGTGCCTGATGATACCCACCAACCAGTAATAGTAGATGCTCAAGACCTCGTGGGCCCACGTTATCGCCTCCTCGCGAGGGGGAAGGAACCGATCAAAGAAGATCTTCCCCTCATCAAAACGGACAAATCCCCCAATACCCCGTTTCCGATACGGTTGATACTTCTCGTCGGAGAAATCGGCATAG
>Ga0154798_1057_pt1 | contig 10686 bp, 10 predicted proteins | sample Rifle2008BG16ft_FD_105806 | JGI IMG/M metagenome (GOLD analysis project Ga0154798, IMG submission 105806) | Deltaproteobacteria bacterium RBG_16_54_18 | reverse complement strand
GCCAACTACGAGGTCATCGCCGACTATATCTACAACCGCGTCGGTGCGGTGGGCGTGGCCTGGGGGGCCATGAGCCAGAAGGCGGCCTCCATTGCCACGGGGTGCAACAGGCTCGGGATACCGGTAGTGCTCGGGCCTCACTCGGCCAAGTATCGCCGTCTCTATTTGAGCCGCAAGGAGGAGGGTGACTGGACGGTGATGGACGGCAGAAAGAAGGAGCTGGTGGACACCCAGGAGCCCTCGCCGGAGCACCTGGCTATTGTAGTAGAGTCCAAGGAGCGGGCCATGGTGACCATTGCGAAGCTCTGCATCCGCAAGAACGATACCCAGCCGGGCCGCCAGATAAAGCTCAACCACTACATCGACCTGTACAAGAAGTTCTTCGGCACGCTGCCCGACGACCTCCATCACTTCGTGAGGACCGAGCGGGACATCCCCATGTTCTTCAAGAAGGAGGTCAAGCAGTTCCTGGAGGAGAAGGGGTGGAAGCCGAAGCCCGCGCTGACCCTGCCGACCCTCATCGGGACCTATGAGACCGAGGTGCCGATAGAGGCCACTATTCGTTAATAAGAGGAGGAGAGACCATGCCCAATCCGCAACATCTGGTCAATATCCTGACGGGGGTCAAGGGGGCTACGGAGATGAAAGAGGCCGCACCCCTGCTCAAGATCATCAAGAAGGCGGCGAGGCCCTTGCTGGTCATCGGCCCGCAGGCCCTCGAGGTGCAGATAGACGGCAAACCCTTTATCGAGTATCTCGTGGAGATCGCCCGGGCCGGAAAGATCCCGATCTGCGCCACTGCCCACACCAAGAAGAGACTCATGGAGCTGGGCGTCACGCCGGAGAGCACCTATGACCTCATCGAGATCATCAACTCTCTCAAGGACCCCGAATGGAAGGGGGTCAAGGGCGAGGGGTGCCATGACTTCGTGCTCTTTGGCGGCGTGAGGACCGATTTGGGCAATCAGGGGCTCTCGGCACTCAAGCACTTTGCGCCGCATCTCAAGACCATGACCCTGTGCAAGTATTACTACCCGAATGCGAACTTCTCGCTGCCGAACTATCGTAAGAATGAAGACTGGAAGGCGCTCCTGGAGGAGCTCATCAGGGGTTTACAATAAAAAAATAAAGACGCTAAGGAGGTATAACCAATGCCTGAGTTTCACGTTGACATGGGACCTCAATACGAAGGTGAGAGGGTGAGAAAGGAGGACCTCCATGTGGAGTTCGGGGGTCCGAAGGTGGAGTATAAGGCCGAGCTGGTCCTCATGAAAGGGCTTGATGAGGTTCAGGAGGGCAAGGTGGAAATCATAGGCCCCGACCTGAGCAATATGGAGGAAGGGGGCAGCTATCCGCTCTTTGTCGAGATCTTCGTGGCAGGGGAGAAGCTGGAAAAGGACATGGAGCCGGTTATCGAGCGTCGGCTGCACGACTTCTGTAACTTCGTCGAGGGCATCTACCACATGAACCAGCAGGATGAGATCTGGTACCGCATCAGCAAGGATGCCTTTAAGAAGGGGCTTACCTCTTTGAAGGAATTCGGGGAGATCCTGATCTTTGAGTACACCTCGGACATCGATATCATTGAAAAGATGCAGGTTACCTTTTATACCGATCCGGCAAAGGTCAAGGAGAAGGTAGAGATGGCCCGCAAGATCTACGAGGAGCGCCGTGCCCGTGCCAGGGGGTTGAAGGAAGAAGACGTGGAGGACTTCTACGGCTGCGTCCTCTGCCAGAGCTTTGCGCCGACCCACTGCTGTATCATCACCCCCCAACGGATCGCCAACTGCGGGGCCATCAACTGGTTCGACGGCCGGGCGGCCTCCAAGATGGACCCCGAAGGCCCTATCTTTCAGGTGCCTAAGGGCGAGACCATCAGCGTGTTCAAAGGGGAGTACGGCGGCGCCGATCAGACCATCCAGGAACGATCCCTCGGCTCCATACAGCAGGTCTGGATCCATAGCGCTATTGAATACCCCCACACCTCGTGCGGCTGCTTTCAGGCCCTCTACTTCTACATCCCAGAGGTGGATGCTTTCGGCATCGTGCACCGAGATTTCAAAGGGGATACCCCCCTCGGAATGCCCTTCTCGACCATGGCCGGCGAGGCCAGCGGCGGGAGGCAGGTGGAGGGGATGTGCGGTATGGCCCTGGAGTACCTGCATTCGCCCAAGTTCTTCCAGTACGCCGGCGGGATGCGGCGGGTGGTCTGGATGCCCAAGGAGGTCAAGGAGCGCTTCAAGGATGCGATCCCGGCGGACATCTATGACAAGATCGCCACGGAAGATGACGCCGTTGACCCCGCGGCATTGGGAGAGTGGCTCAACCAAAAGGGGCATCCGTGGGTAACCGGCGAGGCCCAACAGGAACTGCAGGAGCTTATTGCGAGGGAAGGGTAGCAGCAGCTAAAAAACATTCGGGAGGATCGAGATGGCAGTCAAGGGGACGGACCTGGTAAAGCTTATGCCGAAGAGGCAGGGGTGCAAGGACTGCGGGTTTCCCACCTGCTTTGCCTTTGCCATGAAGTTGGCCACGGGAGGGGCAGAGGTCAGCGCCTGCGTATACCTCTCAGAAGAAGTACGGGCGCAGATCGAGGAGCTCCTGGCACCTCCGATCAGGCCGATCACCATCGGCCAGGGGGCAAAGGCCCTTGCGATCGGCGATGAAGAGGTGATGTACCGACATGAGAAGACCTTCTTCCATCAGCCGGGCATCGGTTGCCTTATTTCCGATACGGAGGATGCGAAGGAGCAGGAGCGGAAGATAAAGGCGCTCAAAGAGATGCAGTTTATCTGGATCGGACGCACCCTGAAGGCCGATGTGGCGGTGGTACAAAGCGCCTCGGGTGATCAGGGCAAGTTCAGCGCCTTGGTAAAGAAGGTCGTTGAGATGGGCGATGGGATCCCCATGGTCCTGATGGCCGACACGATCGATCTCCTCTTGGCCGGTCTGGAGGCGTGCGGCAAGGATAAGCGACCCCTGCTCTACGCCATCACTGAGCGAAATATTGATGAGGCCATCAACAAACTCGCAGGGCTCGATGTCCCCGTGGCAGTCAAGGCTGATGGCCTGGAAAAAGTCTCGGTCCTGACGGAGAAACTGAAAGAGGCAGGGCTCCAAGACCTGGTCCTGGACCCCGGGTCCCGTAAGGTGTGGGAGGCGGTCAGAGATCAGATCTTTATTCGCAGAGCGGCTTTGAAGCAGGGGTTTAAACCTTTGGGGTACCCGACCATTACCTTCCCCTGCCAGATGACTGGTGATCCGAGAGAGGAGCTGGCCGTTGCCGCTGCCCTGCTGACGCGCTACGCTGGCATCATCTGCCTCTCCGATCTACGCGAGGATGTCCTCTTCCCGCTTACGGTGCTCAGGTTGAATATCTACACCGATCCGAGGGTGCCCATGGCGGTGGAGGCCAAGGTCTACGAGATCAACCAGCCGACTGACACGTCGCCGGTGCTCATCACGACGAATTTCGCCCTGACCTATTTCTCCGTGGCCAATGAGATAGAGGGAACCAGGGTCCCTGCCTATCTCGTCATCCAGGACACCGAGGGATTGAGTGTCTTGACCTCATGGTCCACGGGGAAGTTCAGCGGAGAGACGGCGGCCTTGTTCATCAAGAAGACCGGGATAGAGGGGAAAACCAAGAGCCGAAAGATCGTCATCCCCGGGCTCCTGGCCCGGATCAAGGGCGAGCTGGAGGACGAGATGCCCGGCTGGGAGGTTATCGTGGGCCCCAGGGAGGCGTCGGGGATCTCCTCGTTCTTGCCGGAGTTGGCCGGGAAGTGTTAGCCTTCACGATATGACAGGGGAACTGCTCGATTCTTATCCGGCGCAGAGACACTCCCTTTTGCGCATCCTGCAGGCAGTTCAGCAAACAGAGGGGCATCTCTCCGAGGAGGCCCTGGCAGCGGTGGCTCGCCATCTCAAGATCTCGGCTGCCGAGGTCTATGGGGTGGCCACCTTCTACAACCAGTTTCGCTTCATCCCCTACGGCAAACACCACGTCGTTGCCTGTTTGGGCACGGCCTGCCATGCCATGGGGGGGCAGCTTATCCTGGATGCCTTTGAGCGGGAGCTGGATGTCAAGGCAGGTGGGATAACGGGGGATCATGAGTGGTCTCTCGATCGGGTGGGGTGTATCGGCTGCTGTACCAAGGCGCCGGTGGTGGTGATCAACGACGTCATCCATGCCCGGATGACCCCCTTTAAGGTGGAGGAGGTTTTGGCGGTATTGGGATTTAAAAAGAGCAAAAAAGAGGAAAACGCGGGTGCAGGGGCATCTCAATGATCTCCAACAAAGGGCGCAGAAAAAGTGGGAACAACTGGAAGGGGAAGCCCTCACGGTGCGCATCGGGACCCCGACGTGCGGCCGGGCAGCCGGTGCCCTGGATACCCTCCAGGACTTTCGCGAGCGGATAGAGAAAGAAGGCGTTGAGGCCCATATCATCGAGGTAGGATGTATGGGCCTCTGTTTTGCCGAGCCCCTCGTCATCATCCACAAACCCAAATCCGGTCTTCCCCCCATCCTCTACGGTTTCATCACCCAGCAGCATGTCCAGCGCCTGGTGGAGGGCTTTCTCTTGGGTGACGACCCCTGCCTGGAACTGGCCCTGGGCACGGTAGAGTTCAAGGAGGATGGCACCCCCTATATTCCCGAGTTGGCCCGCTTCGAGATCGAAGAGCGGCTGGTGCTCAGAAACTGCGGCTACATCGATCCCCTGGATATCGGGCACTACCTGGCCAGAGGTGGGTACCTCACCCTGCAGAGGGCCCTGCAGATGGAGCCCGACGCGATCATCCTGGAGATAGAACGGGCAAAACTGCGCGGCCGGGGGGGCGCTGGATTTTCTACTGCCCGGAAGTGGCGAGGATGCCGTGAGATAGAGGCAAGGCCGAAATACCTCATCTGCAATGCCGATGAAGGGGATCCCGGTGCCTTTATGGACCGCGTGGTGCTGGAAAGCGATCCCCATTCCGTTATTGAAGGTATGGTGATCGCTGCCCATGTTATCGGCGCCTCGCAAGGCTTTGTCTATACGCGGGCGGAGTATCCCCTGGTGATCGAGCGACTGAAGGTCGCGCTTTCCCAGGCGCGAGAGATCGGTGCCCTCGGGGAGAATATCTTCGACAGCGGGCTCTCCTTTGACATCGAATTGGTGGCAGGGGCAGGTGCCTTTGTCTGCGGGGAGTCCACGGCCATGATCTATTCCATAGAAGGCAAGAGGCCGATGCCGCGGGTGCGTCCCCCCCGGTCGGTGGAACGGGGGTTGTGGCAGAAGCCCACGGTGGTCAATAACGTCAAGACCTTCGCCCTGGTGCAGCGCATCATGGAGCAGGGGGGCGAGAGGTTCAGCCGCATCGGCACTGTCGGCAGCACCGGCACCGCAGTCTTTGCCCTGGCCGGCAGGGTGCAACAGATCGGGCTTGTGGAGGTCCCCATGGGGACCTCCTTGCGCAAGGTCATCTTTGACGTCGGAGGCGGCATCCCCGAGGGGAGAAGGTTCAAGGCCGTCCAGATCGGCGGGCCTGCCGGCGGCTGCCTGCCGGAGTCGTCACTGGATCTGCCTGTTGACTACGACTCCCTCAGACAGGCAGGCGCGATCATGGGCTCCGGGGGGATGATCTGCCTCGACGAAAACAACTGTATGGTGGAGACCGCCCGCTATTTCTTGGACTTTCTCTGCCGCGAGAGCTGCGGCAAGTGCAGTATGGGGAGGCTGGTGACGAAGCAGATGCTCCTCATATTAGAAGATATAGTGAAGGGGCAGGGGACTGAGGCAGACCTCGATCTGCTGGCTGCACTTGCCCACGATGTGGCCGAGGGGACCATCTGCAACCTGTGCAGCAGCGCTGCCAACCCCACGCTGACCACCTTGCGCTACTTTCGCGCCGAGTACGAGGCACATGTAAAGGAAAAGCGCTGCCCGGCCCTGATCTGCCGGGAGCTTATCACCTATTATATCGTGCCGGAGCAGTGCGAGCGGGGGTGCGATCATTGTGTCCTCACCTGCCCTACCGAGGCGATCACGACAGATGAGCGGACGAGGCGGAAACGAATTCTGCAGGACAAGTGCGTCAAGTGTGGTACATGTCTCGATGTCTGTCCCCCTGAATACCGGGCAGTGATCAAGGTATCGCCTCCTGAAAAAGTAAAGGAGTTGGAGAAAGCAGCCGGTGGCTAAAGAGCACTCTGTAGATATCATCATCGACGGCAAGCAAGTGCGGGCCGAGGCCGGTGAGAAGATCCTCTGGGCAGCCCTCTCCGCTGGGATAGAGATACCGCACCTCTGTGCCATCGAGGAAGCAGACCCCCCCCTCGGGACATGCAGTCTCTGCCTGGTGGAGGTCGAGGGGCGAGGGGTGGTTGCCTCGTGCGTGGAGCCGGTCAGTGAAGGGATGGTGGTACATACGAGAGGACGGGGATCAGCCCTGCGCAGGCGGGCTATGGAGCTCCTGCTCGCCGACCACCCGATGACGTGCAAGGAGTGCCCCAAGAAGGGGAAATGCGAGTTTTTGAAGGTGGCCCGCGCCATGAAGGTGAAGAGGCCTACACACTACCGTCCCTTTGCGCGGGTGGAGCTCCCCGTGGATACGAGCCACCCGCGGATCATCTTTGATCCGAACCAGTGCATCCGGTGCGGCAGGTGCTTGTGGGTGTGTAAGGAGAGGCTAGGAGAGGTCCCCTTCGATTTTATAAACAAGGGGTATGAGATGTGCATCTCCACCTTTATGAGCAGGCCCCTGGCGGAGACTAGCTGTACAGGGTGCGGCGCGTGTGTGGAGGTATGCCCGGTGGCTGCCCTCTGTCTTAAGGAGCAGGCGTGACCAAAAAATCAACGCGGGAAGAGGCGATAGAACTGGCCTTTGCCTCGGCGCAGCAGCGCTTGAGGGCAATGGATCCGATAGAAGTGGGCAAACGGGCTGGCGTCGAGTGGCATAAGGGCCAGGGAGACAAGGGGGCGTACCTGGAAATCACCTTCTTGAACCAGGGCTATCGGGTCCTTCTTCCCGACGCAGAGGTCAAGACAGAGACTGGAGCGGACCCCTCGCTGGTCAGAAAGGTGCTTATCCTCCACTATCTGATCCAGGCCCAAGGAAAGGAGCTGGCCCGGCGCTGGGTGGATTTCCGCAGCCTGCCCGGCGGTCTGGTCTACTATCCCGTGTTTCGCGGGAGGGTGATTGCGCGCCTGGTCAGGATGTTCGGGGAGCGGCCTGAAGCACTGATCCCGGCAGCGGCACCGCTGGGCGGGCGCAAGATCGCCATGGCCGATTGGGCTGTCGAGATCCCTGCCTTTCCCCGGGTGCCGGTGGTCTTTGCCCTTTGGGAGGCCTCGGAAGAATTTGCGCCGGAGGGGACGATAATGTATGATGATGCACTTCCCTCGTATCTGAAGACGGAGGATGCCATCATCGTCTGCGAGGAGATCCTGGGAGCGCTGAAAGAACATGTCCAGAAGGTTTAATTTCGTGGCTACCGGCATCGGCAGCCTCCCCTTTACGGAGGCGGGGGAGGCTTGCAGGCTGATCTTTCAATACCTGCCTGAGGCGCCTCACTGGCCCCAATTGCCCAAGGTCAGTCTCCGCGAGGGGATGATCGAGCAGTTCCTGGAGGGGGCCCCGGGTGTCGTGGAGAAGGGGGGTAAGCCCTTTCTGCGCCCCCTGGAGCCGCATGAGGAGTGGGAGAGGTTCTATCAGGGCTATGAGGCAATCGATCTTGATGCCTTTGCCATCAGCAAGGAGCGGGGAGAGGGGTTCTATGCCTTCCTGGAGGAGCTTGGGCGGCGCAAGTCCTTTCCTTTTATAAAAGGACAGGTTACCGGCCCTATCACCCTTGGTCTCACGCTCAAGGACGAGGCAGGGGCAGCCGCCTTTTTCAATCCGGACCTGCGGGATATGCTGGTGAAACTGGCTACGATGAAGGCGCGATGGCAGGAGGCGGCTTTCCAGCGCCTCGTGCCCAACGCTGTGCAGATCATCATCTTTGATGAGCCCATCCTCAGCAGCTATGGCTCTGCCTTTATGAACGTGAGCAGAGCAGATGTCATAAGCTGCCTCAGAGAGACCATCGCCCCGTTGGCAGGGTTAAAGGGGGTCCATATCTGCGGCAACACTGACTGGCCCATGATCATGGAGATCGGCCTGGACATCATCCATTTTGACGCCTACAAAGACCTTTCCAGCGTATTGCTCTATGCAGAGCCGCTGCGTCACTATCTGGCAGAAGGGGGGGCGATCTCCTGGGGTATCGTGCCGACGGATGAGGAGGCGCTCAAGGGGGCAGAGGCCTCCCAATTGGCAGCGCGGCTCACCCAGGGGTTCGCGCAACTTGCGCGGGAGGGTCTTGGTCAAGAGCTCCTTTCCAGGGGGTCTCTGATTGCACCCAGTTGCGGCGCCGGCTCGCTGACTGAGCAGGCGGCGATAAAGGTCTATCGACTGACCAAAGAGGTATCCGATCTCCTCAGGGGACGGGCGGCATAGGAGGCGTATGGCGCAGAAGAAATCCCAGCACGAGCATGTCGTAGTGCCGGATAACGCATTCGCGCACCGGGTCAGGAAGAAGACAGGTGAGAATGTCTTTCAGTGCTACCAGTGTTTGAAGTGCAGCACCGGCTGTCCCATGGCCCATGCCATGGATATCCTGCCGCATCAACTGATCAAGGAGGTGCAGCTGGGACTCAGGGAGGAGGTCATCTCCTCTCGAACCATCTGGGTCTGTGCCTCATGTCTTACCTGCAGCGTTCGCTGCCCCAATAAGATCGACATCGCCCGCGTGATGGATGGGCTCAGGCAGATGGCCCATGCCCGCAAGGGGCGGCTTGGCGATGAACTGGTCCCCTTGTTTCACGAGACCTTCTTGCGTTCCATCCGCGGACGCGGCAGGGTTTATGAGATCGGCATGTTGATGAACTACAAGTTCAAGACCAAGCAGCTTTTTAGGGATATCGGTCTGGGTTGGAGGATGTTCCGCAAAGGGAAGATCCGACTCCTCCCCTCGCGGGTGAAGAAGACGAAGGAGATCAAGGATTTATTTAACAAATTCAGAGGGGTTTAAGAGATGATGTTTACCTATTACCCGGGGTGTTCCCTCCATGGTACTGCCAGGGAGTTCGGGGAGTCCCTGCAAGGCATCTGCAAGGCACTGGAGGTGGAGTTGCACGAATTGGAGGACTGGAACTGTTGCGGGGCCAGTTCCGGGCATGCCCTGAATGAGAAGCTGTCCATAGCCTTGGCGGCCAGAAACTTGATCATCGCCGAGCGGGATGAGCGCGACATCCTGGTCCCCTGTGCGGCGTGTTATCACCGGATGAAGGTGGCGCATAAGACGTTGCAGCAGGGCTTCGACCGGACCATGGGAGAGCACTACAGCGGGAGGAACCATGTTGTGCTGGCCATGGACCTTTTCAGCGATCGGGATATTCTGGCCCGGATCGCCGAACGGGTCGTCAAGCCTCTGAAAGATCTGCGGGTGGTCTGTTACTATGGCTGTCTCACGGTACGCCCCCCGGATTTAACGGAGGTAAAGGACCATGAATACCCCCAGCACATGGAGCGGCTTATGGGGCAACTGGGGGCGGAACCACTTCCCTGGTCGTATAAGACGGACTGCTGCGGAGGGGGGCTTTCTTTGAGCAGGCCGGAGACGACCGATCGGTTGATCAGGACCCTGTACGAGGGGGCCTTGGAGGCCGGGGCAGAGGCCTTTGTGGTAGGCTGTCCCCTCTGTCAGGTCAACATAGAGGCGCGCCAGGCGGAGATAGTCCGGGAGATGGGCAAGGGGTTCTCCTTGCCTGCTTTCTACTTTACCGAACTTATCGGCCTGGCCCTGGCGATAAAGGGAGCAGAGGGGTGGTTGAAAAGGCACATGGTTGATCCTATTTTTCTATTACGATCTAAGGGTTTGCTCTAAGTGAGGGGCGCAAGAAGATGGGCAAGAAGAAGAAGAGAGACGCCGGCGGCAATGGGAAGGTAGGCGCGGTATTGGTTGTCGGAGGCGGCATCGGCGGGATGCAGGCCTCTCTCGATCTGGCCAATTCAGGATATAAGGTCTATCTGGTCGAGGGTTCGACAGCCATCGGCGGAAGGATGGCACAACTCGACAAGACATTTCCCACAAACGATTGTTCCATGTGCACCATCTCTCCCAAGCTTATCGAGGTAGCCAAGCACCTCAACATCGACGTCATCACCAATGCCGAGGTCGAGTCGCTCGAAGGGGAGCCGGGACATTTCCAGGTGTGTGTGCTCAAGCGGCCCCGCTATATAGACCTGAATAAGTGCAATGCCTGCGGTGACTGCGTGGAAGTGTGCCCTGTCTCGATCCCGAGCGAGTTCGACGAAGGGCTGATGGCCCGCAAAGCGGTGTATAAACGATACCCGCAGGCCGTCCCCAATTCCGCAGCCATCTCGAAGATGAACAGCCCCCCCTGCGTGCTTACCTGTCCGGCAAACGTAAACTGCCAGGGGTATGTGGCCCTCGTCTCGGCGGGTAAATTCAGGGAAGCCCTCAAGACGATCAAGGAGCGAAATCCGTTTCCCTCGGTCTGCGGCAGGATTTGTCACCACCCCTGTGAAGCGGAGTGTAACCGCGGCGAGATCGATGAGCCTGTGGCGATCAATCCGTTGAAGCGGTTTGTAGCTGACTACATGCGGGTGCATCCCTCTGAGGAGGAAGAAGAAAAGCCG
>Ga0154798_1009_pt1 | contig 10843 bp, 14 predicted proteins | sample Rifle2008BG16ft_FD_105806 | JGI IMG/M metagenome (GOLD analysis project Ga0154798, IMG submission 105806) | Deltaproteobacteria bacterium RBG_16_54_18 | reverse complement strand
TTATGGGGAGTATTTCCTTGAGCAGAGGGATATCCTTGAAAAAGAGCTGTTCCTGCAAGTTCTTGGTGCCGGTGGAGACTACCACCTTCTGGCCGCTGTAGATGGCGGGGATCAGATAGGCAAAGGTCTTACCGGTGCCCGGTCCTGCCTCCACGAGCATGGTGCCTCCCTCGCGCAGCGCCCTCGCGATTGCCTCGGCCATCTCCACCTGTTGGGGACGGTACTCATAGGCGTCCAACTCGTCGGCCAGGAACCCCTGGGAGCCCAAGACCTCTGTCATGCTCGGTTGTTTCAACGGAAACCTTTTGGGAGGTATAAGAGGGGATGAGAGGAGACGCTCACTCATTGGCCTTTATTGTTGTCTTTCAGGTCAAGCACCATGAGACACTCCATATCCCTCGGTCCCATCATGCAAAAACCGACCTTCTCGTAGACATGGATGGCCTTGAGGTTGATCGCCCCAACCGTAAGCCATATCTTGTGATATTGCATTGCTTGCGCTACATCTTTTACCGCCTGAGAGAGCGCTGTCCCGACGCCTCGATCCTGGTAATCCTGATGGACAAAAATCAGGTACTCATAACTGAAATCGCGTTCTATCTCAAAGAGAGCGGCATGCCCGGCGACCTTATCTTCCATGATTGCGAGGAAGTTAATTGCCTTTTCCACCACATATCTCAGCCATGCCTCCCGTCTGTCTTCTAAACACGGCGGAAGCCCTTGGCTCCACTCCTTGGGCTCAAACCATCGATACATATCAGCGAGGGCGGGATAATCCGCATCCTGATAGAAGCGAATAATCAGGGAAGCGCCATTTTTGTCCCGTAAGAGACGAAGCCTCCGTTCAATATGAGGGGGAAGCACGTGGATCATCTTTTTTAAGCATCACTCTAACAGAATAAGCGCGGGAAAGTCAACCTTTCGACTATAATAAAAGCTCAAGGTTGACCCTGCGCGGCGCCAAGGCTCGTCTTCAAAGGTAGGGCTTGGCGTCGTCGCATGGGTCAAGGCGTCGTTGTCTTGAGCGCGGTTGACTTTTTCGTCATGCAGCGTTATGGTGATCCTTCATCTCACCGACCAAGGGGAACATGGAATATCTGCTGGCATTGGATAGGAAGGCCTTTCTGTGGATTAATAATGAATGGTCCACGCCTCCCTTGGATTTCTTCTGCTCCTATTTTATTACGTGGCTGGGTAACGCGGGCGTCGTGATCGCGTTGGTGATCATCTTCTTCGCCGTAAAAAAACCGGCCTACTTGCGCCAACACCTCCCCTGGTTCGTTGCCGCCATGCTTGTGGCCGGGCTGTGCGTCTTTGCGTTAAAAAAGATGATTGCCCGACCCCGCCCGTTGAGCGACCTTGCTCCGCTCATCGAGGGAGGTAAGGTATACGTCCATGTGCTGGGGCAGGAACTGTGGTATCGCTCCTTTCCCTCCGGCGACACGCAAACCGCCTTTACCGCGGCGACGTATTTCTCATGCCTTTTCCCACGGTGGGTTCTCTTTTTTCTGTGCTTGGCCACGGCGGTGGGGCTTTCCCGCATCTACATGGGGGCGCACTTTCCCCTCGATGTCGTTGCCGGCGGCTTGATCGGGGCTGCTATTGCATTCGGGACATGGGGGGTGAGGCAAAAGGCGTATGATCTTCCCTTTTTCCATAAGCGCAAGGGCGGACGGTGAAGGTAAGAAAACAAAAACGAGGCTGGAAACGCGTGCGCTGGGAAATCCGCTACTGGTTTGCCAGCGTCGGCTTACAGGGTTTTCTCCACGTCATCCGCGTTATCCCGTATAGCTGGGCATGCTTTTTTATAGTGGGCATCGGCGGGAGGATAACGTGGCGATTCGCTGATAAGTATAAAAAGAAGATGCTGGACAATCTTACCGCCACGTACCATGCGTCCTTGACGGATGAAGAAAAAGAGCGCATAGCCCGGGAGAGTTTCGATACGATGCTCAGGGGCTTTGTCGAGACCTTTTATTGCGTCCACTTTTATCGTACGAAGTTTGATCCCTGGATAACGTTGGAAGGAAAAGAACATCTCGATCAGACTTTGGCCCGAGGCAAAGGAGCCATTGCCGTTAGCGCCCACCTCGGCACCTTCACCCTCATCGGGGCGAAGTTAAGCGCCGGTGGTTTTCACCTGACATGGATCTTGGGCGGGCAACCTCACCCCCGGCTCGCGCAGTTGTGGCGTGAGATGGGAGAGAAAGTGGGTGCCGGCTTTATCATTATTGATTCACTGTTCACGTTCCATAAAGCAATCCTCCGTGTCCTGCGCAAGGGGGGGGTCATGGGTTTCATCTGCGATGAAAACCAAAAACAGGGTGGTGTACCGGTGGAATTCCTCGGACGTATTATGGCCATCCCCGTGGGGCCGGCGGTCTATCATCTGAAGACCAAGGCCCCGATCCTTCCCGTATTCATCATTCGTCAAGAAACAGGCGGGCACAAGGTCATTATCTCCCCCCCCTTGGAGTTTGTGCTGAGCGGCGACGAGGAACAAGATATATTTACCATTACCAGTCAGATTGCCCGCGTCATGGAATCTTATATAAAGAAGTATCCGGGACAGTGGTCGTGGATCAGCAAACGTCGTATCCGTACCCGGACGAGACGCAAGACATTTCTTGAGGGACAACCAAACCCGCCTTCCTGATTTTTCTCTTTGCCCTATATCACGAAACTTTTTCATGCATGATTTCTTGCCTTGTGTGTACCATGCGCGACTAGGGGGATTTTAAAGATTAATCCTTGAAAAAGTCCGATAGTATCTTATGTTATATGACACGGTCGTGTTTCGCGTTTGATAAGGAGATGTTTTGTGCCCGAACTCCCCGAGATTGAGACGGTGTGCCGCCAACTGCGGGACGTTATTTTGGGTGCGGAGATTACGCGGACTCGTGTCCTTGATCCCAAGCTTAGGGGGAGCGGAGGGCTCACGGGGAGGAAGGTGGAAGGAATAACCCGCCAGGGCAAGGCGGTGGCGCTGGTTCTGGAAGGGGGGGGTGTCATCATCGTTCATTTGCGCATGACCGGGAGGTTTCTGTGGCACGAGGGGAAAGGGATTCCCCCGCACACACGCCTGGTGATCTCTTTTTCCCGGGGGCGGCTCCTGCTCATCGATCCCCGCCGTTTTGCGACAGTTACCGTCAGCAAGAACTTACCTACCGCCCCTCTAGGAAGCGATCTCCTTAACGATGGTGATCCCTCTCAGCTATGGTTGCTCGCACAAAAAAGCAAGGCAGCGATCAAAGCATTTCTCATGGACCAACGCCGGATCGCGGGCATCGGCAATATCTACGCCTGTGAGATCCTCCACCGTGCGGAAATAAATCCCTGGCGCAAGAGCAACACGCTTTCTCGTGATGCCTGGATCACGATAGCCGCGGTTGCAAAGGAAATCCTCAAGCAGGCGATTACCTGCCGGGGCACGTCGGTTTCGGACTGGCGCGATCTCTTCGGCACGGCAGGAGAAAATCAGAGGTATCTTATGGTCTACGGCCGCGAGGGTGAGGCATGCTATCGTTGCGGCGAACGGGTCGAACGGAGGAAATTAAGCGGCAGGGGGACCTATTATTGTCCTGCCTGTCAAAATGAGAAAGGAGGACCAAACCATGGCACAATGGAGTTATAAAACGAGCAGACACACATTGGCTGAAATGCCCGCAGGGGCCGAACGGGTCTTTGCGTGTGACGACAAGGGGCACTGCCTTGTCCATGACCTGCAGGGAAAGAAGATGGGGGCACTCGAGGATATCTTGAACGAAGAAGGGAAGAAGGGATGGGAATTGGTGCAATGCCACTACCATGCCACGGAGCTGTTTTGCCTCTGGAAAAAGCAGGAAGAACAGGAAAAAAAGAGTTGACTAGATTCTACGAGGGTTGCATAAGTAAGATATAGCTTCCACAAGACAACGATAGTGACGAGAGATGGCTGAGTAAGATAAGAGGCCACGTGTGAGCAATTTGATGAGTGATATCTGACCCGACGGCGTCATTCAGGCGATGGAGGTCGTATCGCCGCCTGTCGGGCGCAATGTGGCGGAGATGATCCGGCAGCTCCAGGCGTTTCAGCACGTCCGTAAAACGGGGGAGGTAACCCCTTCGGGGTGGCAGCCCGGAAAGGCAACATTAAAACCCAGCCCTGATTTAGCAGGCAAAGTGTGGAAGGTTTGGAAGCCAGAGATGGCCTTCGAATGAGAGGAATGAATGAAGGGGAACATTACCAAGTTTACAAATAAGATGACCCCGCACCGAATAGTTACAGATGAGGTAAGGAGGGAATCATGCAAAAAGAACAGGATAAGCCCTTGAAGGGGTGTGCGGTAGAAGGGAGAAATGTGGCACCAGTTGGATGCCGCTGCCCTGAATGCGGCTATGAGGTGGAGATGTTCTCCGACGAGCTGAACACCACCTGCCCGAAATGCGGCAAGGATGTGACCATGAAGGTGTGCGCGCTCGAAAGCAGCTGATACCCCATATATAATGCGAAACGAAAGGGCTTCACTTTCCTTGAAATGTGTGCCGCCATGTATTATTAAAGGTAAATGGTGGGGAAGCCGAGAGACGCGATAGCTGCATCATTTGTTTCATGCAAACTAAGGTGAGGAAATAATATGGACACGAAGGTCTTACGTAAGATCAGCTACGGCGTCTACATCGTGACTTCGCGAGAGGGAGACCGCTTCAATGGTCAGGCGGCCAATGCCGTGATGCAGGTGTGCTCAAGCCCGCCGGTCGTTGCCATCGCCATTAACAAAGAAAATCTCACCCATGCGTTCATAAAAAAGAGCGGCGTCTTTGCCGTTTCGATACTCGCACAGGATGCCCCTGCGAGCCTCATCGGGAAGTTCGGGTTCAAATCCGGGAGGGAGCTGAATAAATTCGAAGGCATGTCCTACCGGTTGGGGGTGAACAGTTGCCCCATCATTGAAGAGCACACCGTGGGGTATTTCGGGGGGAAGGTGACCAAGGAGCTTGACGCGGGGACGCACACGATCTTTATGGGGGAGGTGCAGGAGGGGGAACTGCGCAACGACGCGGAACCGATGACCTACGCCTATTATCACGTTGTCAAAGGAGGGACCACACCCAAGACGGCACCTACCTATATAGAAAAGGATGCGGAAACGAAACCGGAACAGAAGGAGGGAAAAAGCATGAAAAAATACAAGTGCTCGGTATGCGGCTATATCTATGATCCCGCCAAGGGGGATGCGGATGGAGGGATCCCACCCGGCACCCCCTTTGAGAAGCTCCCCGACGATTGGACCTGCCCGGTGTGCGGGGCGAGCAAGGCCGACTTCGAGCCCGAGAATTAATGAACAAAGGGAAGGGTACCCTCATGCAGGTAGAACTCAAGCAGGGGATCTATTGGGTCGGCGCCGTCGATTGGAACATCAGAGACTTTCACGGATACAGCACCCACAAGGGGTCGAGCTATAATGCCTATCTCGTCGTGGGGGAAAAGATCGCCCTCGTGGACACGGTCAAGGCGCCCTTTTTTGCGGAGATGATGGGGAGGATCAAGGAGATCATCCCCTTGGAAAAGATCGATTATCTTATCGTCAACCATGTGGAGATGGACCATTCCGGTTCGCTGCCCCAGTTCAAGCAGGCACTGCCTCACGTGGAAGTATTGTGCAGCCCTCGGGCCGAAGAGGAGTTAAAGCTCCACTATGGCGACGCGATCCCACTCACGGTAGTTAAGACAGGGGATGTCCTTGAACTCGGGGGGAAGACCCTGACCTTCGTCGAAGTACCCATGGTCCACTGGCCTGATTCCATGGTGACTTACGTGAAGGAGGCAAAGGTCCTCCTGCCCAACGACGCCTTTGGACAACACATAGCCTCCACCGAGCGGTTTGACGATGAGCTGGGGTGGGAGGCGATCCGCCCGGAGGCGCAAAAGTACTATGCCAACATCGTGATGCCCTACGGCCCGCAGGTCCTCAAGGCACTGGAGGCCTTGCAGGGGATCGAGATCGAGGTCATCGGGCCGAGCCACGGTATTATCTGGCGAAAATATATCCCTGAAATCACGGCGACCTATAAGCGGTGGGCCAAGGGGGAGACGGAAAAGAAGGCCCTGGTGGTGTACGACACCATGTGGGGCTCTACCGAGCTCATGGCCAAGGCGATCCTGCGGGGGCTTGTTGAAGAAGGTATACCGACCAAGGTGTACCGGCTCGGGGTCTCGGATAATTCGGACATCGTCCAAGAGGTCCTGGAGACCCGGGGGTTGTTGGTCGGCTCCCCGACCCTCAATAACGGTGTCTTCCCCTCGGTGGCGGAGTTTTCCACCTATATCAAGGGGCTCAGACCCAAGGGGAGGATCGCGGCGGTCTTCGGCTCGTATGGATGGGGCAAGGGGTCGGTGGCCAAGGCCCTGACCGCGGACCTCCAGGCCGCAGGGATGGAGGTAGCCGAGGAGTTGCAGGTTCAGTTTGTCCCCCAGCAGGATGCCCTGCAACGCTGTGAAGAATTGGGCAGGCGCATGGCCAAGAGGATAAAAGAAGGCACATAACAAGGAGGGGGCTATGGACATAAAAATATTTTCCACACCGACGTGACCTTACTGTGACCAGGCGAAGGAGTTCCTTACGCAACACGGGGTATCGTATGAGGAACGAGACGTGGCCAGTGATGCGCAGGCCAGGGAGGAGATGATCAAACTCTCGGGGAGGATGGCGGTGCCGGTCATCGTCATTGCCGGTGAGGTCATTGTCGGTTTTGATCAAAAGAGCATCGAAAAAAAACTGGCGGCCCTAAAGGAGAAAACAGAAAATTAGCAATAACCGAAAGGAGGGAAACATTATGACCCAGAGACTCCAGATATACAAGTGCGAAGTCTGCGGAAATATCGTGGAGGTCCTCCACGAGGGTGTGGGCGAGCTTGTCTGCTGCGGGCAGCCCATGAAGCTCCTTGTGGCAAATACCGTGGACGCCGCCAAAGAAAAACATGTGCCGGTAATAGAAAAGACTGCCACGGGCGTCCGGGTGAAGATTGGGAGTGTCCCTCACCCCATGGAAGAGAAGCACTACATAGAATGGATCGAAATTATCGCGGACGGCAAGGCCTATCGGCAGTTCTTGAAGCCGGGAGACGCGCCGGAGGCCACCTTTGATATCAAGGCGGCGACAATTGAGGCGCGGGAACACTGCAACATACACGGCCTGTGGAAGAGCTAGCGAAAACGCCGCACACGAAAAATTATCAGTGAAAGGAAGGAAGAGATGAGTATAGTCTATTTTCATCCCGGTGAGATCTTTTCGATGGCCAAGGAGATAGAGCGCACCGGGGCACGTTTTTATCGAACAGCAGCAGAAGGAGCGTGCTTTTATCGCGCGGCAGCGAAAACAGCTGCTCTTGCCGATCTTCGTGAACTGCTCCTGGGTCTTGCCGCCATGGAAGACGAGCATGAAAAGACATTTGCTGCTCTGCAGCAAGGGCTTTCCGCTAAGCAGGGACGGGAGGCCCCCCAGAATGAGGAAGCGGCCTTGTATTTGCGGGCATGGGCAGATGGGCATGTCTTCGCGCACAAGCAAGATCCTGCCGAACGCCTGAGCGGGAAGGAGACCAAGGAGGAGATTCTTACCATGGCGATCGGTTTGGAAAAAGATTCCATCGTCTTCTACGTGGGCATCAAAGAGGCGATTCCGCCGGAGTGGGGCAGGGAAAAGATAGACGTTATTATTAGGGAAGAGATGGACCACGTCCGGCTCTTAGACGAAAAGCTTAGTTCCTTATCCTAAGGCAGCCTCACGAAAAAAACAGCAGGCATGATGCAGAAAACGTGCAACATCCTTATCGGCGGCGAGGCAGGTCAGGGGCTGGTAACCGTCGGGCAGATACTCGCCAAGGGCCTGGTGCGCAGCGGCTACGCCATCTGCGTTACCCAATCATATCAATCGCGCATCAGGGGGGGGCACAACACCTTTGCCATCAGGGCGGGGGTTGATCCAATCAAGGCCCCGCAGGAGGCCGTCGATCTCCTGGTCGCCCTGGATGCGGATACGGTACAGATTCACAAGAAAGAGCTATTGCCGCACGGGCTTATCATCATTGATGAAGCCCTCGCGCGGACGGGAGACGGCGTCTTTCCCATACCGTTTACGAAGCTCGCGCCAGATCAGTACACCAACATCGTTGACCTCGGCGTTATCGCCGCCCTCCTCGGTCTCGACCAGGGAATTTGCGCCCAAGCCGTGGCAGATTTTTTCGGCAAGGGGCATCGTGACGTCATCCAAGAAAACCAGCGGGCATTAGAGGCAGCCTATCGCTGGGGTATCGAACAGGCCGCAGCCTTCGAAAAATTACCCCCACTTTCTCAACCAAAGCCCCACATGATGATGAACGGCAACGAGGCAATTGCCCTCGGGGCCGCGAGCGCCGGGTTAAAATTCTACTCTTTCTATCCCATGACCCCCTCCACCTCCATCGGCCTGGCCCTGGCAGCGTGGGCACGGGAGCTGGGCATAATCGTCGAACAGGCTGAGGACGAGATCGCCGCCATTAACATGGCCTTAGGGGCCTCCTTTGCCGGGGCGCCGAGTATGGTGGCTACGTCCGGCGGCGGCTTTGCCCTGATGGTGGAGGGGGTGAGCCTTGCGGCCATGACCGAGACGCCCGTGGTCATCGTCGTGGGGCAGCGGCCGGCGCCGGCAACCGGCCTCCCTACCCGCACGGCGCAGGCCGATCTGGAATTTGTCCTGCACGCGGGTCACGGCGAGTTCCCGCGGGCCGTCTTTGCCCCGGGGTCGATTGAAGAGTGTTTCACCCTTACCCAAAAGGCCTTGGCACTGGCGGAGCGGTATCAGGGGCCGGTCTTTATCCTGACAGACCAGTTCCTCGCCGATTCCTACCGGGCAACGGCGCCGTTTCAGCTTGACGGCATGCCGTTGGTTCAGCCGTGGTCCCCTAAGGGGAACGTTTTTCCCACCCCCTATCGCCGGTTTGCCATCACCGCAGACGGTATCTCCCCCCGCTTGCTTCCCGGTTTGACGGAACACCTCGTGGTGGCGGACAGCGATGAGCATACCGAGGACGGTCACATCACCGAAGACCTGGAGGTGCGCACAAAGATGGTCAACAAGCGCCTCAGAAAGGGAGCGGGGATGCGCGTTGAGGCCATCCCCCCTGAGTTACAGGGCGCGGAGGGACCCGATCTCCTGTTGATAACGTGGGGGTCGAGCAAGGGGGCAGTGGAGGAGGCGGCTGCCCTCATGCAAGCCAGGGGGGAGCAGGTTGCCACGCTCCACTTCGCCCAGGTCTGGCCCCTGGTGCCTGAGCTGTTTCTGGAGCGATTGCAGCGGGCCAAAGAGGTGGTTGTTGTGGAGGGGAACGCCACGGGCCAGCTGGCGCGTCTGATCCGGCGGGAGACCGGATTTCTTATCGAAAGGCGCGTGCTGCGCTATGATGGGCTTCCCATCACGCCGGAGTTCATCACCCGGGAGCTGGAACGATAACGAGAGGGCAATGGTATGGTAACGCTTGCAGACTACGGCAACTATGAGACGGCCTGGTGCCCGGGGTGCGGGAACTTTTCTATCCTGGAGGCGGTAAAAAAGGCGCTGGTAGCAGGCCGGCTCCAACCGCGGCAGGTCCTTTTCGTCTCCGGCATCGGCCAGGCTGCTAAGGCGCCGCACTATCTCAATGCCAACGTCTTCAACGGCCTGCACGGCCGCTCGCTCCCTGTGGCCACCGGTGCCAAGCTCGCCAACCCCGACCTCACGGTGATCGTGGAAAGCGGCGACGGCTGTCACTATGGAGAGGGGGGGAATCACTTTCTGGCGGCCATCCGCCGCAACATTGATGTGACCCTGCTCGTGCATAACAACCAGATCTATGGCCTTACCAAGGGGCAGGCGAGCCCCACCACCGAGGAGCAGGTGGTTACCAAGGCCCAGCCCGAGGGAGTGACTTCAGCCCCCTTTAACCCCATCGAGGTGGCAGTGGCCATGGAGGCAGGTTTTGTCGCCCGGGGATTCAGCGGGATGGTCGACCACCTCGCCGGCCTGATCCAACAGGGGATCGCCCATCCGGGGTTCGCTCTGATTGATATCCTGCAGCCCTGCGTCTCGTTCAACAAGGTCAATACCTTTGCCTGGTACAAAAAGCGTTGCTATCCGCTGTCGGAGGACTATGATCCAACGAATTGGGGAACGGCGATGCAGACGGCAAAGGAATGGGGTGCAAAAATCCCCGTCGGCATTATTTACCGCAACACCAGGCCGTCGTTTGGGGAACGCGTGGGCCGCGGGCAATTGGTAGGAAGCGCAATCGACACGAGCGTGATTGAGGGGATCATGCGTAGTTTCCACTGATATTTTTGGTGGCAGCGTCGCAGAGCAGGTATGCCGAACAAACTCATAACTGAAAAGAGCCCCTATCTCCTGCACCATGCCCGCAATCCCGTTGCGTGGTATCCCTGGGGTCCCGAGGCCTTTGCGCGCGCACAACAAGAAGACAAGCCGATATTTCTCTCCATCGGCTATTCCACCTGCCACTGGTGTCACGTTATGGAGAGGGAATCATTTGAAGACCCTGAGGTCGCCCGCTTGCTGAACGAGACCTTTGTGTGTATCAAGGTCGATCGGGAAGAACGGCCTGATATCGACGGCGTCTACATGACCGTCTGTCAGATGATGACCGGCAGGGGGGGATGGCCTTTGACCATCATCATGACGCCGGATAAAAAACCGTTCTTGGCAACCACCTACCTTCCCAAAGAGAGCAGGTTCGGGCAAACGGGGATCAAAGAGCTCGTCCCCCGCATCAAGGCATTATGGTACGGGAGAAGGGATGAGTTGCTCTCCTCAGCCAAGCAGATCGCCGACGCCT
>Ga0154798_1114_pt2 | contig 10935 bp, 11 predicted proteins | sample Rifle2008BG16ft_FD_105806 | JGI IMG/M metagenome (GOLD analysis project Ga0154798, IMG submission 105806) | Deltaproteobacteria bacterium RBG_16_54_18 | reverse complement strand
GAGGGTCTTCCCCTCGAGGAGCTCCAGCATGGCCCCGCCGCCGGTTGAGGCATGGGTGACCTTATCGACGAGACCCAAGCCCCTGAGCGCCGCCAGGGAATCACCCCCGCCCACAATGCTGATAGCGCCCGACGCGACGATTGCCCGGGCCACCCCCGCGGTGCCCTTGGCAAAGGCAGGCATCTCAAAAACCCCTACGGGGCCGTTCCACACAATTGTTTTTGCTGTTGCAATAACCCGGGCAAAGGCCTCGATGGTCCGCGGACCGATGTCCACTGCCTCCCAGTCAGGGGGAATCTGTTGGGCGTCGACCACCTGATGCTCGGCATCGGGGGCAAACTCCTTGGCAACCACCACGTCCACGGGGAGGAGGAGCTCTACCTTACGCGCGCGCGCCTCCCGGAGGATATCGCTCGCCACCGGTACCTTATCTGCCTCCAGCAGCGATTTTCCGACCTCATACCCCTTGGATTTTAAAAAGGTATAGGCCATGCCGCCGCCGATGAGGAGCGCATCAACCTTGTTGATGAGATTCTTCACCACCCCGATCTTATCGGAGACCTTTGCCCCCCCGACAATCGCGACAAAGGGACGCACGGGAGCGGCCAAGGCCGTAATCAGATAATCTATTTCTTTCTTCATGAGAAAACCGCAGACCGCCGTCTTGACGACATGCGCTATACCCTCGGTCGAGGCATGGGCGCGGTGGCCCGCACCGAAGGCGTCATTGACGTAGATGTCGGCGCGCCCGGCTAATTGTCGAGCAAACTCCGGACTATTCTCCGTCTCTTCGGGATGGAACCTGACATTTTCCAGCAAGAGGCAATCTCCCCCCTGCATCTTCGTCGCAAGGGCAGCAACCGCCGGACCGACACAATCAGACGCCATGACCACTGCACGGCCGAGGAGGCGGGAAAGCAGCGGCGCCACCAGCGCCAAACTCATCTCCGGCACCACCTTCCCCTTGGGACGCCCCAGGTGCGAGGCCAGGATCACCCGCGCCCCTTTCTCTATGGCATATTGAATGGTGGGGAGGGCAGCCGTAATCTTCGCATCATCCTTTACCGCGTTGTCAGCGATGGGCACGTTGAAGTCGACCCGGATGAAGAGCATTTTCCCCGCAATATCAATTTCATTAATACACGTGATGGCCACAGTATCAAACCTTTCGGTCAGTTCAACTATCTACAAAAATATTATCTTCTCTCTCCTTGGAGACTGTGTCGTAATTCAAATATTTCCCTCTCCCCATCACCGTGGGGAGAGGGCGGGGGTGAGGGGTCCAGCTAAAAGGCATGTAACTTATTGTTTTAATTGTAACCCCTCATCCTCACCTTCTCCCCTTACTAAGGGGAGAAGGGATATATCGTGCTAAAATGTAATTGCGACACAGCCTCTTGGGGGAGAGGGTGAAGTCCCGCACCGCCGTATATATAAACCATGGAAGACGGCCCCGCTCCACAGCACAGAACAAGCCGGAGGTGCCCCTTTGGGCAGAATGCGGGGTCCCGCAAGCTGGAGATGCCGCGGGGTGGCAGTGAGGGGGCATCCATATTTCACCCCCACCTCAATCCTCCCCCATCAAGGGGGAGGATAAAAACTTGGTAATTTTCGTCGTTCATGGGTGCCACACCGTCATGGTAAATTATGAGGCGATGAATCTGGCCACGTCCACCATCCTGGCGGAATACCCCATCTCGTTGTCATACCAGGAAAGGACCTTTACCATGCGCCCCTCAATGACCGTCGTGTTCGGCGCATCCACAATGGAGGAGAGCACGTTGCCGTTAAAATCAACCGATACCAGGGGCTCTTCCGAATACCCGAGTATGCCCTTGAGCTCTCCCATCGCGGCTTTTTTCAGCGCGGCGTTCACCTCGTCCGCGCTTGTGTCCTTTTCCACCTCGGCGACCAAATCGACGAGTGAGACGTTGGGCGTCGGGACCCTGATGGACAGCCCGTCCAGCTTTCCCTTGAGCTGCGGCAGCACCAAGGCGACGGCCGTCGCCGCACCGGTCGTCGTCGGGATCATCGAGAGGGCGGCTGCCCTGGCCCGGCGCAGATCCTTGTGGGGAAAGTCCAAGATCACCTGGTCGTTGGTATAGGCGTGGATCGTCGTCATCAAGCCGTGCTTGATCCCGAAGTTTTCCAGGATAACCTTGGCCACCGGGGCAAGACAATTCGTCGTGCACGAGGCGTTCGAGATGATATGATGCTTCTCACGATCGTACTGACGCTCGTTGACCCCCATCACCAGTGTCATATCGGGCCCCTTGGCCGGAGCGGAGATGACCACCTTTCGCGCGCCTGCCTCGAGATGTTTGGCCGCCTTGTCCCGGTCCCGAAACAAACCCGTGCACTCCATGACGACGTCCACCCCCAACTGCTTCCACGGGAGCTGGGCAGGGTCTTTGATTGCCAAGACCTGGATCTCCTTGCCGTCAACGAGGATACGATCCTTCTCGGCCTTCACCTCGCCGTCGAACGGGCCGTGCACGGAATCATATTTGAGCAGATGCGCGAGGGTCCCGGCATCCGTCAAATCGTTCACCGCGACAAACTCCAAGGGGGCGCCCATCCGCTGGGCAGCCCGCACGATAACCCTGCCTATCCGGCCAAAACCGTTAATCCCAATTCGCACGCCCATTTTTTCCCCTCCTCACGAAAATCGTAAATGAGAATACTTTCCTGCGCTCACGCCTCTTTTTCTTGCTCCTCAGCTTTCTCTACCAGCTTCACCCGGGATTTTTCCGTCTCCCCGGCCTTTCCTGCCGGCTCGTAGGTATAGCCAACCTTGCCGGCGGCTATCTCCCGCAAAGCGGTAACAATAGCCTTATTATCATCAATCACCAGCGGGGGTGCCCCCTTGAGGAGCTGCTTGACCCGCTTGGCCGCCAGGTTCACCAATGAAAACCGGCTCTCCACGCGCGCCAGGCAATCCTCAACCGTTATTCGCGCCATAGGTTCCTCCTTTTTCTCGTTCCAATACTCTCGCGGTCTTGCACCGCTCAGCAGTGATGATGGAGGCCAATTCTCGCGTCGCCTCCTCGATCTCGGCGTTGACTACAATATAATCGTACCGCGCTATTTGATCAAGTTCCTTCTGGGCATTGTGCAGCCGGGCAGCCATCGCCTCTTCGGAATCTCCTCCCCTGGCCTGCAACCTCCCCCGGAGGACCTCCAATGAGGGGGGGAGGATAAAGATGAGGACGCTCTCGGGAAAGACCTTCCTGATCTCTCTCGCCCCCTGGGTATCTATCTCCAGAATAAGGTCTTCACCGTCTTTCAGCCGCTCCACATTGGCCCGCGGGGTACCGTACAGATCCCCGTGCACCCGAGCCCACTCCATAAATTTACCCGCCTGTTCCATGGCCGTAAATTCATCGCGTGAGATAAAAGAGTAATCAACTCCCGTCTGTTCCCCGGGCCGGGGGGGCCTGGTCGTGCAGGAAACCGACAAACCAACCCCGGGGAGCGCGGCGATTACCTTGTTGACGAGGGTCGTCTTCCCTGCCCCTGACGGGGCGGAGACGACAAAGAGGATACCTTGTTTGTTTCGCGCCACCTCACGCACTCCTGTCCGATCCTACTCTGTCTCCGTGTCGCCGGCCAGCCGCTGTGCCAAGGTATCGGGTTGAATCCCCGATAAGATCAGATGATCGCTATCGGTGACAATGATCGATCTGGTCTTGCGTCCCTGCGATGCATCAATCAGCTTCCCCAGGTCCCGCGCATGGTCCTTGAGCCTTCTCATGGGGGCCGAGCTGGGGCTGACAATAGCGATAACGCGGGTGGCGACCACGACGTTGCCAAAACCGACATTCAAGAGCGGCATCTTCATCTGCGTCCCTCTTATTCGATGTTTTGTAACTGTGCGTCCCTCTTATTCGATGTTTTGTAACTGTGCATCCCTCTTATTCAATATTTTGTACCTGCTCTCTCATCCTCTCGAGCTCACTCTTGAGCTCTATGACCTTATGCGAAATATCAACATCAGCGGCCTTTGCACCGATGGTGTTCGCTTCCCGGGACATCTCCTGGAGGATAAAATCCAGACCCCGGCCGGCAGGGCCCTCTTCCTTGAGTTTGGCGTCGAACTGGTGCAGATGGCTCTCCATCCTGATTACCTCCTCGGAGATATCGGATCGTTCGGCAAAATAGGCAACCTCCTGATGAAATCTGCGCTCGTCGAACTCGCTGCCTTCTAAGAGAGAACGCACGCGCTCACGCAACCGCTCCCGATAGGCATCGACCACGATCGGTGCCCTGTCCTTGATCTCCGCGGTGCGCTTGCGCACTTCCGTCAATCTGCCCTGGAGATCCGCCGCAAGGGCCTCTCCTTCCTTACGTCGACTATCATCCAGGTTCCGTAACGCCGCGTCAATGACCGCGGCAACGCCCTCCCCGTATAGTTCTGCGTCCTCTTTCACTTCGAGAAAAGGAATAATCTCCCGCACACCGGCGATATGATCCAACGTCACCTCTCCCTTAAGACCGAACTTTTCCTTGATCGCATCCAAGAGGTGGATATATTCTTCCGCCAGGTTCGTATCCGCCTCCAGGTGGTACCGCGGAATGGCGGCACCGGCAGGGTCGATCCGTATGGTCAAATCCCCCCGCCCCCGGGAGATACCTTTTTTTACCAGGTCCCGGATCTTCGGCTCAAGGGTAAAGATACCCCGTGGGAGCCGTAAGGAGATATCCAGGTATTTATGGTTGAGGGAACGTACTTCCACCGACGCCTTCCCCAAGGGGAGATCCTGTTCCGCCGCCCCATATCCCGTCATGCTTTTTATCATCTGATGCCCTCCTTCTGCCCCTGCAGATACCGTCTGCGTATCTCCGCAAGGATTTGCCTGATCTCATGCGAGGCATAGTCCGGATACGTCCACTCCAGGGGGTGGAACTCCCCGGTGCGGTAGATCAGGGTGAGGTCTGCGTAGATCCCTTCACCCAAGTAGGGACGGTGAGTATACCCTTTCGTGGTGGCCAAAATCAAGTGTTCCGCTGAGATATATCCCGGGTCGATGTTTATCCTCCTCTTTCCCTCGAGAGAGAACGTTGTCTCAAGCTCGTTGGTCTCTCCCTTGATCCTCACCAAGGATTCACGGGCGATAAGGGGTCCAAAGGTGACCAACCGCCGGAACAGCCCGGTTCCCATCTCAAGGGCATAGTACGAGGTGAAGTCAAAGGGGAGGGGCTCGCTCTCGAAATCGATCGCACCGTATCTCTTTGCCAAGCCGTCAACGGCCTGCCGGAGGAGCCGATCATCGGCAGTGATCAGGCTCATGAGCAACTTAACCGGCCTCGGTTCCGCTACCGTTCCCATGTGGGAGCTCGCCGTAGATAAAAAACTCTTTATTTCCCTTGGGGCCCAGCAGCGGCGATTCCATGACGCCGTGGAGGATCAATCCCTTGTCTGCAACAAACCGGCTAATCCGCTCGATGATCCGGTGGTGCTTTTCTGGATCGCGCACGACCCCTCCCTTGCCCACCTCCCCCTTGCCCACCTCAAACTGGGGTTTTATCAACGCTAAGAGGCCCCCCCCTGCCTTAAGAAACGTAAGCACGACGGGTATGACCATTTCCAGTGAGATAAAGGACGTATCGATGACAGCCAAATCCACCCGTTCCCCTACCTCCTCCGACTTCAGGTAGCGGATATTGCGACGCTGGAGATTGATTACCCGGGGGTCTCGTTGGAGTTTCCAAGCCAGTTGCCCGTAGCCAACATCGACGGCGTAGATGCGCCCGGCACCGTGCTGCAGGAGACAGTCGGTGAAGCCGCCTGTCGATGCCCCTACATCTATGATCACCTTCCCCGCCGGATCAATAGGGAAAAAGTCCAGGGCGCGCTCTATCTTCACCCCCCCCCGGCTGACATACGGCTGAGGGTCGTGGGTGAGGCTGATGGCTGCCTCGGCGGGGATCATGGTCCCGGCCTTTGCCTGACGCTGCCCGTCGACCAATACCACGCCGGCGAGGAGCATGGCCTGCGCCCGCTCCCTGCTCAAGGCCAACCCCCGTGTCACCAAGGCCTTATCGAGCCGTTGCTTTTCCATGATGAGACGTCCCCCGATGCGAAGTCCCCTGTTGCAAGGCCGTCCGCACCTGCTGGGCAATCCCCTCCGGGTCGAGGCGGTATCGTTTCCGCAGCACTCCCTGCGGCCCGTGTTCCATAAAACGCGCCGGGACCCCGAGGCAAGAAACCCGCGGGAGGCGCCCCCCCCTGGTATGGAGAAACTCCAAGACCGCACTGCCGAAGCCGCCGGCCACGACATTCTCCTCCACGGTCACCACGACGCGGTGGTGCCTGGTAAGCGTACCGATCAGCTCTTCGTCCAGGGGCACCACAAATCTGCTGTTGACCACCGTCACCTGAATCCCATCTTGTTCGAGCAGGGCGGCTGCCTCAAGGCTGGGGTAGACCGTGGAACCGAGGGCCAGGAGGAGGGCATCGGCGCCTTCTCGCAGGACCTCTCCCTTGCCGATCTCGAGCAACGTAATCTCCTTATCCAAGGGCACCCCCTCCCCTTTACCCCGCGGATACCGAAAGGCCAGGGGACCATCTTCATATTGGATGGCAGTGGCCAAGATCCGTCGCAGTTCATTTTCATCCTTGGGGGCCATGAGGACGAGCCGGGGGATGTGGCGCAGGTACGAGAGGTCAAAGAGCCCCTGATGCGTGGGACCGTCCTCACCCACAATCCCTCCCCGATCCAGGGCGAATATGACCGGGCTGCGCTGCAGGCAGACGTCATGGACGACCTGATCATAGGCCCGCTGGAGAAAGGTGGAATAGATCGCGACCACGGGACGCAGCCCCTCCAAGGCCAAACCGGCGGCGAAGGTCACCGCGTGCTGTTCGGCGATGCCGATGTCATAAAAACGGTCGGGAAACCGCGCGGCGAATTCCACAAGCCCGGTCCCCAAGGGCATAGCGGCAGTGATCGCCACCACCCGTTTATCCGCCTGCGCCAGTTCTACCAAGGTCTTGCCGAAGACCTGAGTGTAGGTCGGCGGCGAGGAGTTTTCATGGATCCTCCCCGTGGACCGCTCAAACCGGCCTACCCCATGAAATATGTCGGGGTTGGCCTCGGCCGGCGGATATCCCTTTCCTTTTTTGGTGAGGACATGGACGAGGATCGGGCCTTTTAATTTTTTGACATTCCGAAAGGTATCGATGAGGTGGTCGATATGATGCCCGTCCAAGGGGCCGAAATACTGGAAGCCCAGTTCCTCGAAGAGGATACCGGGTACCACGAGTCCCTTTAATGATTCCTCGGCCTGGGTGGCGATTTTCACCACCGACTTGCCGATGCCGGGGATCTCCTCCAAGAATTTTTTGATGTCCTCGCGAAAACGGTTGACACGGTGGCCCGTCATAATCCTGTTGAGGTAGGCGGATACGGCCCCGACGCTCTTGGAGATAGACATCTCATTATCGTTCACCACCACGATGAGGTCCCGTTGCAACTCGCCGGCGCAATTGAGGGCCTCAAAGGCCATCCCTGCGGTCAACCCGCCGTCACCGATGATCGCCACGACCTTGTAATCGTCCCCCCGCAGGTCTCGCGCCTCGGCCATGCCGAGGGCCGCCGAGACGGAGGTCCCGCTGTGACCCGACCCGAACGGGTCATAGATGCTTTCCTCGCGCCTGGGAAAGCCGCTCAGGCCTCCTTCCTGCCTTAGGGTCTTGAACTGCTTGCGCCTGCCGGTGACCAATTTGTGCGCATAGGCCTGATGTCCGACGTCCCAGATGAATTTGTCCCGGGGGGTATCGAAGCAATAGTGCAGGGCGAGCGTGAGTTCCACCACCCCCAGGCTCGGGGCAAGGTGCCCGCCGGCCTCTGAGCAGACGGCAAGGATTTCTTCTCTGATCTCTTGGGCCAGGCGGGGCAGGTCCTGTCGCTCCAGGCGCCGCACATCCTCCGGCGCATCAATGCGGTCGAGGATCCGTCTCTTTGTCACCTGCCGTTCAGTCATCCTCTACTTCCCCTGGCTGATCAAAGGGACGTGCCGTCATCATCCCTTCTTCATCCTTGAGCAGGATCTCCAGCCGTTTCTGCGCTTCATCGAGCTTGGTGTGGCATGAGCGGGAGAGCCGGACCCCTTGTTCAAAGAGCTGGAGGGACTCCTCAAGGGGAAGATCCCCCTGCTCCAGGCGATTCACGATCTCCTCCAATTCCCGCAGCACCTCTTCAAAAGATTTTTCTTTTTTCATATCGCTCACTCAGAAAATAAATTTACTTCTTCTTTCTCCCCCAAATTATAGACTGTGTCGTAATTCTTATATTTCCCTCGCCCCACGTCTGTCCCTCTCCTCTTTTTTAAAAATATAGAGGTTGGGATGCCTCACCGTGGCAGGGGAGAGGGTGGGGGTGAGGGGCTCAACTAAAAAGCATTTTAGCATATTGTTTTTATTGTAACCCCTCATCTGCCGCCTTGTGGCATCCCGTAGTTCCTGATTTATCCAAAGCGGTGCGGGACTGCACCTTCTCCCCTTACTAGGGGAGAAGGGTAAAATGTAATTACGACACAGTCTGCTAAGGAGAGGGGGTTTATGTATACCATTTTCATGGTGCGTAGGTGACGAAGCACTCAGGCCCATTACCCCTCAGGAGTGCCAAGGCGCAAGAGGGCAAAGGGATCAACCCGTGCCCCCAATAACTTTACTCCCCAGTGCAGGTGCGGACCGGTGACACGGCCGGTTGCCCCCACGAGACCGATACAAGCACCGCGAGCTACCTGGTCCCCTTCTTTGACCCTGATCTCGGAGAGGTGCATGTAAATCGAATACAGGCCAAAACCATGATCTATTATAATGGTGTTCCCCTCGAGGCACAACTCCTGGGCCAAGGCCACCATACCCCTGTTGCACGCAAGCACCTCCGCCCCCTTGGGGGCCCCGATGTCGACCCCATTGTGCGGCGAGCGCTCTTGACCATTAAGGATTCGGCGCAAGCCGAAGGTGCTCGTTATTTCACCGGAAACCGGCCGGATAAACGGATATTCCCAGAGCTTGAGGGGTCTGACCTGTTTAAAGATTTCCGTAATTTTTTTGCGTTCCGCGAGGTAACGCTTCAGTATCTCCCCCTGCAAGTCCACCAATTCTTTGGTCAACGTCAAGCGTTGTACTTCAAATTCGCCCACGGCGATCGGCACCGAGAAGACCTGTTCGCGAGGTTTAACGCCGCGACCTTTCAGCATCACCTTGAGGGAATGCGGCCCCGGCTCTGCTGCCATGTCTACCCCCACGATGCCGGTAAACGACGTTTCTCCCTCTTTATAAAAGTAAAGAGGCGTTTTATCAAAAGAACCCTCGACAACAGTATCGGCAACTTCCGTCTGCACGCGTACCAAGAGGATATCGCCCTGCTCCATCTCGCGGGGCGACCATGAAACCTGTATCCCTTCGCCCGTCGCAGAGGGTACAACAACGAGGAAAAAGATCGCCAGCCAGAATAATACCTTCATCTCTTTTGCTCAACGCGGCAGACGAGCTCGCCGCGAGAGAGCCGCACCGCTATCTCTTTATTGATTTCTGCGTGAGCGGCATCGCGCAGGATCAGGCCGTCCGGCAGACGCCGCGTGATACTGTACCCCCGTTGCAAGATCGCGAGCGGACTCATGGCATCGAGCCTGGCTACTTCTTTTTCCCATATCCCCCGCTTGGCCGCTACCAGATTTACCATTCCCCCGTCTAACCCCTTGCGCGCCTGGTCGAGTACCATCCTCAGGGATTGAATCCGATTTACCGGGGTCTGGGTAACGAGGAGTCGCGAGACCCTCTGTTGCCGTTCGCGGTTCTCGCGCCACGTCCTCATAATTGCCTGGGCAAGTCTGCCCCAGTCTTCATCGAGCCGCAGCCGGAGTTCATCTATCCGGCGCCGGGGGTCCCTGATCCTCTTCTGCACCCCTTGCACGCGTTCCCGGCCGCCGAGCAAGACCTGATCCATCACTCGCGCCATCCGCGCGGTCAGCCCATCGAGCACCCTGATCAGATCCCGCTTCTGCTGTACCACGATCTCCGCCGCCGCCGAGGGAGTAGAGGCACGGACATCAGCCACGAAGTCGGCAATAGTAAAGTCCGTCTCATGCCCCACCGCCGAGACGACGGGGATCGGGGAGTTGAAGATGGCCCGGGCCACGACCTCCTCGTTAAAGGCCCACAGGTCTTCCAGCGATCCCCCTCCCCTGCCGACAATGACGACGTCCACTTGCCCTCTCGCGCCGAGATATTCTATGCCCTGGGCTATTTCCACCGCCGCTCCCTCACCCTGGACCTTGACGGGGTACAAGAGTATCTCGATGTTCTCAAACCTGCGGCGCAGGATGCGGACCATGTCCCGGATCACGGCACCTGTCGGGGAGGTAACGATCCCAATCCGTCCGGGCACCAGGGGCAAGGGGCGCTTCCTGGCCTCGTCAAAGAGTCCCTCTTCAAAAAGCCGTTGCTTGAGCTGTTCAAAGGCGAGTTGGAGCGAACCGATCCCACGGGGTTCCATGTAATCGACGATAATCTGGTATTCGCCCCGTTTCTCGTAAACCCCTACCCTTCCCCAGCAAATCACGTGCTGCCCGTCCTCCAAATTGAAGCGCAGCATGCGCGACTGCATCTTGAAGACCACCCCCCTGATCTGGCTCTCTGCATCCTTCAAGGTGAAATAGAGATGTCCGGATGGAGGACGGCGCACGTTGGAGACCTCCCCTTGCACCCACACCTCATCGAAGGCCGTCTCCAACAGCTCCTTGATCCCCTGCGTGAGCTCGCTGACTGTTAAAATGCGCCGCTCCCTGGTATCCATCATGCATCTCTCTCCAATCCTTGATATATAACACATCCATGTCATTTTTGAAAGGAACTAAGGTCTTACGACGGGAAAAGCGTCCTTTATCCCGAAATGCGTGGACAAGGCGGGCGATTCCGCTAAA
>Ga0154798_1098_pt1 | contig 11003 bp, 8 predicted proteins | sample Rifle2008BG16ft_FD_105806 | JGI IMG/M metagenome (GOLD analysis project Ga0154798, IMG submission 105806) | Deltaproteobacteria bacterium RBG_16_54_18 | reverse complement strand
AACAGGCCATGGTCACAAGGCGGCCCTGTTGGCCGGCGATATCGATGCCGCAGGCCCCGCGGTTGCCCGCCGTGAGGTCGCACTTGCCATAAGTGCACATACAACACAAATCACAAAAGGGCGCATAAAAGGGTGGATACGTCTCCATCAGGCGCCTATCCCAGTTTCTGAGGTCTGTTACATCGGGCATGGGGGTATGCCCGATGGGCTCCCACTGATCCTCTGCCTTGATGATTTTCTCTTTCTCTTCTTTCTTTTTCTTCCCCTTCATCGTCTCCTTGCCTCCTTAAAAAAGACGTATCTGAGTCGTGATCGAAGACTCGGGCATCACGGATGCCCAACGGGATCTTACCTCGTAAACGGTATCTCTATTCTAGGTTAATTGTAGCTATCCCCCTTGTCAAGACATTGGGTGCTAACGCTTACCATTCGCTCCGCAAGACCTCCCGCCTACGTGATCATTCCTTTCACGAGCTTAAATACCTCGGGGTGCCTCATCACCACACAGTCTGCCCCGGCCAAGAGGTAGGTGATCGCCGTCACCTCTTCCCAGGCGATCCCCAGCTCCTCCCGCTCCTTGGGCTCTTTGTTCTTCCAGACCTCGCCGGCGCAATTGGCTATAACCGGCATCTGCATCATCGCATCCTGGAACTGGATGCCGACGTGCTTGGTCCTCTCCATCACGGAGAAGCAATACTCGATGCCGTACCCCAGGGCAGAGGCCAGGGGGTCGAGGACGATCCGTTCCGGGGGCAAGATCCTGCTCACCTTGACGTTGAGCTCCTTTTGCAGGTTGATATCCACCGGCGCCTGCGTCACGACGCAATGGCCGTGCTCCTTGGCGGCATTGGCGATGGGCTCAAAGTCCTCCTTGGTGACCGGACCGAGGAGCAGATTTTCCCCGCTCAGGGCCTTTGCCACCGCGGCAAGCACGGCAGGGTCTTTCTTCTCATCCCCCGTTGTGTAGACAATCAGGGGGAGCGAGATGGCATCATAGACCCGTTTTACCAGCGCCGCCGCCTGCTCAGGCGGGGTGTCTTTTTCGTTCGGATCGCAGCTGATGAGCGAAAGGAAGATGAGATCAGCCCCCAGTCCCTCGCAGCGCTTGGCCCAGGCAACGGGATCGGCAGCCACATCTTTATAGGGCCCTAAGACCCAGGGAGACCAATTCTGCGGCTCCATATCCCAGACTTCCAGGGCAAGCTTGGGCGGATTGGGGAATTGCCCCTCATCAAAGGTCTGGTTGAAGGCGAGGACATTCTCCCCTCCTAGCTTGATTGCCCGTTTCCCCTTGCCGATCGTAACCTCGGCCGCTTTTCCTTTGTAGCTCTCAACCGGTGCTGTAAAGGCCATTGACATACCTCCTGTTTGTCTTGTCTATTGCTCCAGCCACGTATGGGAGTAGAGGACCTCCCCCATGAGGACCTTGGCCGTCTTTGCGTAATCCTTCTCTTTGGGAGGGAGGGAGGCCGGATCTACCTCTTGTTTGTCCATGACCCGGTGGATCACCTCCACGATATTCGGAAGCTTGCCGCGCACCAGATCCCGCAACTCGGCATCAAAGGCGTCGACGATGGCCGAGTGCATGCCGTAGCGCTGCAGCATCACCGCATACGTTCTATTGAGGATTCCTCTCAGCTCTTCGGGTGCCCCATTAGAAATATTGGAGAGCCCGATGGTCGACTTTACCCCCGGCAGGAGATCCGGCAACATCTGGGTGAACTCCAGACATGCCACCACTCCTTGTTGGGCAACGCTGACCGGCAACAGGATAGGGTCGATCCAGAGCCGCTCATTCTCGATCCCCAGTTCATTGGCATAGGCCGCCGTCTCCATGATGCGTTCGGCCCTGGCCTCGGCATCGGAGGGGATACCCTGATCGCTCAGCACGGAGAGTATGACCTCACACTTGTACTGGGCAGCCAAGGGGAGCATCCGTTCCTTACTCTCCCCTTTGCCCGAGGCGGAGTTTATCAGGGGAGGCCACTTGGCTACCTTGAGGCCGGCCTCCACCGCCAGGGGATTCGTGCTGTCCAAGGCAAGGGGTACATCCAATACCTCTTGGACGGCCTCTACCAGCCACCCCATGACCTCCGGGTTCTTGCGCGCCGGCCCAACATTAAGATCGATATAATCCATACCTGCCTCGGCCTGCTCCTTGGCCATCTGTTGCAAAATCTTTTTGTCCTTTTGATTGACGGCCTCGGAGACCGCTTTGGCAATGATGTGTATATTTTCCCCGATAAATAACATCTGCTCCACCCTCCTTCAATTGACTAAGATCTTTTCTACCATCTCCCTGACTGCTACGGTCACCTTATTATCTTCGGGCAGTTCCAGCAAAGACCTCCCCTCCAAATCAAACCTCTTGATCTGATCGTCCTCGGGTATGGAGCCCAAGATCGCTAAACCTTTCTCTTCTATCTTCTTGCGGATCACAGGGTCCATGGTACCAGGCACCCGATTGATCACAAAACCCATCTCTTTGACGTCGAGCTTCAGCTCCTTGGCCAGCTCGGCGATCCGTGCACCGCTCTCCACACCCCTCACGGAATGATCGGAGACAAGAAAAAGAATATCCGCCGCCCTGGTGGTGCGTCTGCTCAGGTGCTCCATGCCTGCGGCGTTGTCCATCACTGAATAGGGGTAATTGTTTTCGAGGTTGTCCATGAGCCTGCGCAAGACACTGTTCACATAACAGTAACACCCGGGCCCCTCGCCCCTGCCCATGCTCAGAAAGTCGAACCCCTTTTCCTCAACCAGCAGCTCCGCCAACCGCCCCTCCAGCCATTTATCCTTGGATATACCCGGCGGCAACTGGGAGACCTTTCGCTCCATCTCATCTAAGACGGCACCAACGGTCTGAACTCCTTTGAGGCCGAGGGCTTGGGCCAGGTTCCCGTCGGCATCGGCATCGATGACAAGGACGGGGCCCTTTCCGGAACTGATCAAGAGGCGCAGGATCACGGCGCTCAAGGTCGTCTTGCCCGTCCCCCCCTTGCCGCAGATCGCAATATGAAAAGGCACGCTGTCTTTCTACCTCCTGGACCTAGACCATACCGGCCGCGAGCTTTGCCGCCTTGACGGTATTGAGCATCAGCATAGTGATGGTCATGGGTCCGACGCCCCCCGGGACAGGGGTGATGGCGCTGGCCTTCTTCTGTACCGCTTCAAAATCCACATCCCCGGCCAAGATGGCCTTCCCCTCCGGGGTCATACCGATGCGGTTCACCCCCACATCAATGACCACGGCGCCCTCTTTGACCATGTCCGCCGTTACGGCCTTGGGACGACCGGCAGCCACGATGAGGATATCAGCGCGCTTGGTATGGAAGGCCATATCCCTTGTTTTCGTATGGCAGACGGTCACCGTGGCGTTGGCATGGGGCAATTTCTGCATGAGGATGGCGGCTATGGGCTTGCCCACGATGTTGCTGCGTCCCACCACCACGACCTCCGCGCCTTCGATCTGGGTCCCTGATCGGATCAACAGCTGCCAGATCCCGTGCGGGGTGCAGGGGAGAAAATCAGGCTCGCCAATTAAGAGTTTACCCACATTCACGGGGTGAAAGGCGTCTACATCCTTCTTCGGATCGATGGCATAGAGGACCTTGGTCTCGTCGATGTGCTTAGGCAGGGGCAATTGTACCAGGATGCCGTGGATCTTGGGGTCTTTGTTGTATGTGGCGATGAGGGCAAGGAGGGTGTCATCAGAGATATCGGGGGATTGGTTGTCTTGGATGGAGTAGAATCCCAGCTCCTTGGAGGTCCGTTGCTTCGCCGTGACATAGCTCACCGAGGCCGGATCCTCTCCTACTAAAATGGTGACCAGCCCCGGTGTTACCTGATGTTTTGCCTTGAGTTCCGCGATCTCTTTTTTAAGCTCTTCTCTGATCGCCTGCGCTACCTCTGTCCCCTTGATGAGCTTCGCCGCCATATTCGCGCCCTCCTTCAACGGATTATATAATCAACTAAATTAGTAATTATTGTCTAAAAAATAATATATAAGTTAATCCTTTCACAAGCATTAATTAAAACAGAAATTACGTTATCTACTTGTCGTACCCTTGTCAAGGACTTCTTTTAAAGGAAGTATGTTAATTATTTCACAATCTAGGTTTACAGCGTTGGAAGGGATGAATGGTCGTCGAGGATGATACAACAAAAAAGGCCAGGCAACAGCCTGGCCAGAGGTTTAAGACCGTGTGTGTGCCACTGGGTCTAGAAAAGCCCTTTTACCAACCCCGTCTTCACGTCCACATCCACCTTGCGGAAGGCAGGGCTTGATGACGTGCCCGGCATCAGGCTGATGGTACCGGCACACGGGCAGAGGAACTTTGCCCCGGAATAGATCAAGACGTCACGGATAGGCAGGGTCCAACCCTTGGGGACCCCTTTGAGTGTTGGATCCTGCGTCAGGCTCAGATGGGTCTTCACCATCATGGTGGCGTATTCGTCATACTTGGCGTCTTTCTCGAATACCTTGGCCTTGGCCTCAGCATCAGGGGTCCACGATACACCGTCGGCCCCATAGACCACCGTGGCAATCCTATTGACTCGTTCTCTTAGCTTCATCTCCATGGGATAGAGGAACTTGAAGTCGCTCTTCTCCTCACAGGCCTCCATCACCGCATCGGCCAGCTCGAGGGCGCCATCTCCTCCCTTGAGCCAGTGCTCGCTGACTGCACAGCGGGCGCCAGCCTTCTCCGCTGCCTTGCGCACCAGGGCGATCTCCTCCTTCGTATCGGTGTGGAAGGCATTGATGCATACCACGGGGTTCATGCCGGAGGCCCTGATGGTGTTGATGTGGTGCAGCATGTTGGGGATGCCCTTCTCCAGGAGCCCGAGATCCGCTTTGGTGTAGGAATCGGGCAGGGGCAGACCAGCCACGACTTTGGGGCCGCCGCCGTGCATCTTGAGGGCCCTGATAGTGGTGGTGAGCACCGACACATGCGGCTTGAGGCCGCTGAAGCGGCACTTGACGTTCCAGAACTTCTCAAAGCCGATGTCTGCGGCAAAGCCGCTCTCCGTCACATGGTAATCAAACATCTTGAGGGCGATGCGATCGCCGATGATGGATGACTGGCCCACGGCGATATTGGCAAAGGGGCCGGCATGCACCAGGCAGGGCTGGTACTCCACCGTGCTGCAGAGGGTCGGGTTGATCGTGTTGCGCATCCACGCAGTCATGGCCCCTCCCACCTCCAAGTCGCCTGTGGTAACGGGGTTGCCCTTTTTATCGAAGGCAACGGTGATCTGATCCATCCTGGCGCGCAGGTCAGCCAGGTCCGTGACGATGGAGAGCATGGCCATGAGCTCCGAGCTCACGGCGATGCCGAACTTGGACTGCATCAGAAAGCCGTCCATGCGTCCGCCGATTCCTATAATGATGTTTCTCAGGCTCTGGGCGCAGAAGTCCAAGATCCATCCCATCTCCACCCTGGTAGGGTCGACATCCAGACGACGAATCCCTGTGCGCTTTTTCAGTTCTTCATCGTCGTAGTTGCGTTCGTGTTGCATCCTGGCGGTCAGGGCTACCATCGCCAGGTTGTGGGCATTCATGATGTCATTGATGTCGCCGGTCAACCCCATGGAGAACTCGGTCATCGGGATGAGCAGGGCATTGCCTCCGCCGGCAGCGGTCCCCTTGATATTCATGGTAGGGCCGCCCGAGGGTTGGCGCAGGCAGCCGCCGACATTCTTGCCCCGTTTGCCCAGGCCTTCCATGAGACCACACGAGGTGGTGCTCTTTCCCTCACCTAAAGGCGTCGGGGTAATAGCGGTTACCTCAATATACTTGCCATCGGGCTTCTTCTTGAGACGCTCAATGATCTTCATAAAGTCGAGCTTACACAGTCTTCCGTAGGGGATGATTTCGTCTTTTTCCAGATTCAGTCTTTCCCGCCACTCCTCTGGAGTCGGCATTTTCTTTTCGGCATCTTCCGCAATCTGCCAGTCAGACATCTTGGTGGCATCATATGACATTGTTCACCCTCCCTTTCTCTACATGTAGTTATTTGTGCTGCTTTTGATCACGAAAGGCTTCTTGCTGGAACCTTCCCGATTCTCAGTGGGGGAATTAGTCCCAGACCAACCAAGTGAAGGGTATAAATAATATGAACCTCTTCCCCTTGTCAAGAAGCAATTTTATTGTTTATTCCTAGGTTTTTGCCATTCGCTACGGGGAATATACTGTGGACAAATCTAATGATTTTTTGAGTAAGTAGATCCCCTCGGGGGCTCATTTTTTTCTAATAACTTTGATGATTGATCCTCATACTATTTCCCAATACAGAATTGGGAAAAGATCGTATCCAGGACCTCCTCGGGGGTCGTCTCTCCAACGATCTCCCCCAGGATGGCAAGGGCTCGACGTATCTCGATGGCCGTCAGGTCCCAGGGAAGCTCTTCTTGCTGGCGATTGACAAGGATCTTATCGAGCACGTCTCGTGCCCGCTCTAAAACCAATTTGTGTCGCAGATTGACCGGAATCAACTCCCCCTCACCTTGTTTAAGTCGCCCCGCTATGATGGCCTGCACCATCCCCCTCTTCATCTCTTCGATCCCCTCGCCGGTGAGGGCGGATATGGGATAGGGGTGCGACCATCCGGTTTCCCGAATAAGCGCTGTCTCAGCAAGATAAGGGGGAATATCTACTTTATTCAAGACCGGTACGACCGGTTTCCCCCGCGCCGCGACAGCGCGGAAGATAGCGCGATCTTCTTCATCCAGGGGACGGCTCCGGTCCATGACGAGAATGATTAGGTGGGACTCGGCTAACCGTTCCCGAGCCAAACGCACCCCTTCCTGCTCCACTTCATTGCGCGGTTCCCGCAATCCCGCCATATCCATGAGCCTGATGAGGACGCCGGAGAGGTTGAGGGCCTCTTCGATGACGTCGGTGGTTGTCCCGGGGATGGCGGTCACGATGGCCCGCTCCCGCTCGAGGAGCCGGTTCAAGAGGGATGACTTGCCCGCGTTGGCCTTCCCCACAATGGCGGCCCGTACGCCGTCACGATAGGGCTCCCCTTCCTCATGGGCCGCTATTAATCTCTCTATCGTGGCTAGGGCGCCGCGCAGCCCCGCGGTGACTGCACCAAGGGGGGGTTTATCTTCCTCTTCTTCGGAGAAATCTATAAATGCTTCGATAGGGACGAGGAGACCGACGAGCCTCTCGCGCAACCCCGCAATCTCTTTGGTGAGCCCCCCCCGCAGCTGTTCTTCGGCCAGCCGGAGCCCTTCATCGGTCCTCGCTTGAATAATGTCCAGCACGGCTTCGGCCTGTGTCAGGTCTATCCTGCCGGAAAGAAAGGCGCGCTTGGTAAACTCGCCGGGCAGGGCCTCTCGCGCCCCCTGGCGCAAGACCAACTCCAATATCCGTTTGAGCGGCCAAAACCCCCCGTGGCAGCTGATCTCCACGATGTCCTGCCTTGTATAGGTCCGAGGCGCGGCCATAAAGGTGAGGAGGACTTCATCAATTGTTTCTCCTCCCTTCGGATCAATGACCTCTCCATAGCGGATCTGGTGACTACACAGCTGAGGTGCCCCGCGACGCGGCCGGAAGATATTCTCAGCGATGGGAGCGGCCTCCGGACCGCTAATCCGCACGATACCGATCCCGCTTTCGCCATAGGGCGTGGCTATTGCGGCAATGGTGTCCTGTGGGTCTACTCGAAGCACCATAGCTGCTATCCTTTTCTACGGTAAAAATTTGATGAGAAGTTTAAAAGGGGCCGCCGCGCCGCGGATCGACACGGGACACTAGTCATCATACCCTGACGAATCCTGAAGAAAAGCCTCCTCTGCAGCGGGGCGTTCCACGTGGAACACTCCGCTATGATCCCCTTTTGCGAGGGAATATCCTGATACTCTTCATACCCCCCTCCCCCTCGCTCCTGGTCTCTATGCCCCTGTCTTGTTTGAGGGTGAGATGTATAATCCGTCTGTCACTCGCGTTCATCGGCTGCAGGTTGACGGCCTTTCCCGTGGCCGTGGCCCTGTCGGCCATGTGTCGTGCCAGCCGCTCCAGGCTCTCCCGCCTCCGCTCACGATATTGCTCGGTATCTACCACGACCATGCGCTTGTCACCCAACTGTTTCCCCACGATCCTGCCCACGAGATACTGCAGTGCGTCCAATGTCTGCCCATGACGCCCGATCAATAACCCACTCCCGTCCCCCTTGATGGTCAGATAGATCGTCTCTGCATCCACGCGTCCTTCTATTTGGGCCGATGCGGCGATGCCCGCGACGATTTTTTCAAGCGCCGCCTTGGCAAAGGCGAGTACCTCCGTATCTGAACGTTCTTCCTTCTGCCCCCTCGGCACCTCCTGTTTTTCCCTAACCTTTTCCGTATCCTTTGCTGCTTTATCCCGCGTTTCTTTCGGCGCCCTCGGTGTCTCTTTCAATTTCTCCAACGACTCTTTCGGTGTGGCCCGTACCTTTACCCTTTTATTCCCCATCAAACCGAAGATGCCGCGCCCCTTCTCCTCGATGACCTCAAAATCCAGTTCCTCTCTCTCTTTTCCGAGTTCCCTGCATATTTTTTCGATGGCCTCTTCAACGCTCTTCGCCTCTTTCTCTATCGGCATCTTCCCGCCTCCTTATTGCTTTTTATTGATATACATTTGATGCGCGATGCCCAGGACATTGGTGACCAACCAGTACAGGACCAGGCCGGAGGGAAATCCCAAAAAGAAAAGGGTAAACATAATAGGCATAAAGGACATCATCTTTGCCTGGGCGGGGTCCGCCGACACCGTGGTCATCTTCTGCTGAAAGTACATGGTAGCCCCCATCAGCAGGGGGGTAATATAGGTGGGATCTTTGTCGGCAAGGTCGGTGATCCAAAAAACAAAAGGAGAGTGCCTCAGTTCGATGGCATCATAGAAGGCCCGATACAAGGCAAAAAAGACCGGTAACTGTAAGAGCATCGGCAGGCACCCCCCGAAGGGGTTTACCTTGCGCCTCTTATAGAGCTCCATGATCTCGCGATTGAGCGTTTGCTTGTCTTCCTTGTATTTCTGCTGCAGGCGTTTGACCTCGGGCTGCAATTGTTGCATCTCCTTCATCGATTGCTGGCTCTTGTGGGTCAGGGGAATGAAGATCACCTTGAGGAAGATGGCCAGGATGATGATATCGAGACCGTAGTTGCCCGTAAGGCCGTTGGTGAAGGTGAGGATCTTGAGGATCGGGACCGCGATAAAGGTGAGCCAGCCATATCCGGCGGCCTTTGTAGCCGTCGGCGTAATCGGGGCAAGGAGCTTGGCTATCTTAGGCCCCAAGAAAAGCTTGTATGCCAGCCGCGCGTTCCCTCCGGGCTTCATTTCCAACGGGGTAAGCTGGGCGCTACGGACAACCTGCTCAGGCGCGCGCCGCATGATCAGCGTTGTATCTTTTGGCGAGGGGACGATGAGGATGATAAAATAATTTTGCTTAAAACCAAACCACTCCGTCCCCGCAACCGTTGTTGCTTCTCCTTTAATTTTACTCGGTTTGACCTCCTCCAGGCCGCCGCTCGTATAGTAGATAGGGCCAAAGAACCCGGTCCCCTTCTGCCCGGTATCAACCGCTGCCGTCCATTCTAGCGCAAGCGTATCCTTCCCCGCCTTGCGAAGGGCAGGGGCGGCGATGAGCACCTCCATATCTACCTGATAACTATCGGCGTAAAAGGTGAGGCGCCTATCAATCTGCTCCCCCTTGGGGGATCGCCAGCGAAGGCTAAGGGTTTGGCTCTCCCCCTGGCGCGTCAGGGTAACCCCTGCTGCGGAGGGGATGCAGGGGATGGCCTCGTCGTAGCCGATCTCCCCCCTGGTAAATGAGATCCCGAGGGGAGCATCTTCTGCGGCCGTGGTATTGACGAGATCAACAAGTTGCGCAGGGCCTTCGTCGACCTTCGTGCCTTTAAAACCCAAGGTCCCCATTACACCAGCCACAAGGTTTTGTACAAACTTGCCCAGGGGGTGCATGGGGGCTCTATCCTGGTATTGCTTGAGCCGCCAGCTCTTGAGCCTCCCCCCATAGGTAGTGAAGGTCGCGGTGTAAAGAGGGGTCGTGACGACGACGTCCTGGTACACAACCCCCGCCCGCGGTGGACGCTTTTCTGCTACGGCCTGTTTTGGCACGTCCGGCAGCTGCGGCTTCTGCTCTGCCGGCGCCGGCGTTACCACTGCCTCCTTGCCCTTCTCCGGCGGCACTGGCGGCCGTTTGAAAAATAAATTTTGATACACCATTATTAGAACAATTGAAATAACGAAGGCGATGATCAATCGCGTGTTCATTATGCCGACCTCCTAGTGCTTTTCGTCTGCCAAAAAGTTATCGTACGGGATCGTATCCGCCGGGGTGGAAGGGATGACATTTGAGGAGTCTTTTGATGGCAAGAAGGCCCCCGTGCCCTAATCCATAAATCCTAATGGCTTCACTCGTATACGTGGAACACGACGGGTAGAAACGGCACGTAGGACCAAAGAGCGGGGAAACTAAAATTTTATACGCCTTGATGATCCCTATGACCGTATCTCTCCAGATTGGCTTTCTCAGAGGAGACCTGCTCAATGCCTCTGACCTTCCTCCTTCCGGAGTTCCAACAGGGTGCTCAATTCTGTCACCGCGTGGGCATACGGCAATTCCTGCGCCCCCTTTTTCCCGACGATCACGTAGTCGATTGAAGGGTGCACTCGATCCTTATTCCTTCTGAAAAATTCCCGCACTAAGCGTTTCACCCTATTTCTCTCAACGGCCGTTCCCACTTTTCTGCCGGCCACAACTCCCACGCGTGCAAATCCCTGATCATTCTTTCTCGCGATCAGCAGGAAATTTCGCGTGTGTTTCCTCGTTCCCTCCCTGGCAATGATCTCAAAATCCGCTTTTCTCCGTAACCGTTCCGCCTTCCGTAAAGACTCATCTCTCTTTGCTCCCGGCATGGCTAAACCGTCAGCCGCTTCCTCCCCTTGGCGCGTCTTCGCTTCAATACCAGGCGGCCACCCTTGGTGCTCATCCGCT
>Ga0154798_1100_pt5 | contig 11317 bp, 12 predicted proteins | sample Rifle2008BG16ft_FD_105806 | JGI IMG/M metagenome (GOLD analysis project Ga0154798, IMG submission 105806) | Deltaproteobacteria bacterium RBG_16_54_18 | reverse complement strand
CGTCGCGCAGGTCATAGATCAGCCGCCACACGCGATGGAGGAAGCGATAGCCTCCTTCCACCCCTTCTTCCTGCCATTCCAAATCCCGTTCCGGAGGAGCGGCAAAGAGGCTGAAGAGGCGCGTCGTGTCGGCGCCGTATCGCCGGATCATGTCTTCGGGGTCAACGATGTTTCCCTTTGATTTTGACATCTTTGCCCCATCCTTGATCACCATCCCCTGCGTGAGGAGGTTGGTAAAGGGCTCGTCGAAGGCAACCATGTCCATATCCCGCAAGACCTTGGTAAAGAAGCGGGCATACAACAGGTGCAGGATCGCGTGTTCTATCCCGCCGATGTATTGATCGACCGGCATCCAGTATGCCAGCCGTTCCTTGTCGAGAGGGCCTCGGTTGTAATCAGGGGAGCAGTAGCGCGCGAAATACCACGACGATTCCACGAAGGTATCCATGGTATCGGTCTCCCTGCGGCCAGACCCTGCGCACGTGGGGCACGTGGTCTCGACAAACGAGGAGAGGTCGGGCAGGGGCGAGGCGCCGTTCTCCTTTGGTCCCACCTCCAGGGGGAGGACCACGGGCAGGTCCTTTTCCGGCACGGTTGTGATGCCGCAGCGCTCGCAGTAGATGATAGGTATCGGCGCGCCCCAGTACCGCTGACGGGAGATCCCCCAGTCGCGCAGGCGATAGTTCACCGCCCTGGTGCCGATCCCCTGTTTCTCCAGATAATCGACAATGGCATCCATGGCTGCACGGTTCGGCATGCCGTCAAACGGGTTGGAATTGACCATGACTCCGTCTTCGACATAGGCCGCGGTCATCTGCGCCGGGTCGAGGGTTTGGCCCGGGGGCTGGATGACGACGATCAGCGGGATGCCGTACTTTTTGGCAAACTCGAAGTCCCGCTGGTCGTGCGTGGGCACCGCCATGATGGCGCCGGTGCCGTACTCCATGAGGACGAAATTAGCGGTGTAGATCGGTATCGGTTGTTTGGTCAGGGGGTTGATGCACAAAACGCCTACGAAGACCCCCTCCTTTTCCAAGTCCTCGGCCGTGCGGGAGATCACGTCCTGTTGCTTGACCCGCTCCACAAAGGCGCGTACGGCGGCCTCCTCTTTTTTCCCCTTGCAGAGCTCCAACACCAAGGGGTGCTCGGGTGCCAAGACCATAAAGGTCGCCCCGAAGAGGGTGTCCTGGCGCGTCGTGAAGATGGTGATGGCACCTGTGCCGTCTTCCAAGGGAAATACCACATTGGCCCCGATACTCTTGCCGATCCAGTTCTTCTGCATCGTGATAACGCGCTCGGGCCAGCCCGGGAGCTTGTCGCAGTACTCCAGGAGCTCATCGGCGTAGGCCGTGATCTTGAAGAACCATCCGGCGAGCTCCCGTTTTTCCACCTCGCCGTGGCAGCGCCAGCAGGTCCCCGCCTCCACCTGCTCGTTGGCCAGGACGGTTTGGCACTGCGGGCACCAGTTGACCAGGGCCTCTTTGCGGTAGACCAACCCCCGCTCATACATCTTGATAAAGATCAGCTGTTCCCAGCGATAGTATGCCGGGTCGCAGGTGGCCAATTCCCGTGCCCAATCATAACTGAACCCCATCCGCTTGAGCTGGGAGCGCATGTGCGCGATGTTGTCGTAGGTCCATGGGGCCGGGTGGATTTTGTGCTGGAGGGCGGCGTTTTCCGCCGGCAGGCCGAAGGCGTCCCACCCCATGGGGTGTAAGACGCTATACCCCTGCATCATCTTATAGCGGGCCACGACGTCGCCGATGGAGTAGTTGCGAATATGCCCCATGTGGAGTTTCCCGGACGGGTAGGGGAACATCTCGAGGAGATAATACTTCTCTTTCTGCGGGTCCTCCACGGCCTGGAAGAGCTTTTCCTGCTCCCAATACTGCTGCCAGCGCTCTTCTATCGGGTGGGGATCGTACCGCTCCTTCATCTGCCGAGCAGCCTCCTGATCCTGAGCCGCAGGGCGTTGAGCCTGATAAAGCCTTCCGCATCTTGCTGACGATAGACCTCGTCCTCCTCAAACGTCGCAAAACCGCCGTGGTACAGGGACTTTTCCGATTTGCGGCCGATTACCATACAGTTTCCCTTATAGAGTTTGAGCCTAACGGTCCCGGTGACGTCCGGCTGGGTCTCATCCACCAGCTTGCGCATCAGCTCCATTTCCGGCGCATACCAGTAGCCGTAGTAGATGAGCTCCGCGATCTTGGGGACGAGCGTGTCGCGCAGGCGCATCACCTCGCGGTCCAGGGTGATGGATTCCAAGGCGCGATGGGCACAGTGCAGGATCGTCCCTCCGGGGGTCTCATAGACGCCGCGGGACTTCATCCCCACGTACCTATTTTCCACCAGATCAACCCTGCCGATGCCGTGTTTGCCTCCCAGTTCATTGAGTTGCGCCAGGAGCTGAGCGGGGGAGTACTCCTTGCCGTCAACCGTAACCGGCACGCCGGCTTTGAAGTCGATCTCGCAGTATTGGGGTTTATCCGGCGCTTTCTCCGGGGCCGTGGTCAGGACAAACATGGATTCATCTGGTTCGTGCCACGGGTCTTCCAAGACCCCCCCCTCAAAGCTGATGTGCAGGAGGTTGCGGTCGCTGCTATAGGGCTTGGCAGGGGTGACGGGAACGGGAATACCCCTGGTTTTGGCATAGTTAATCAAGTCCTCGCGGGAGCGGAAATCCCACTCGCGCCAGGGGGCGATGACCCGTATCATGGGATCGAAGTGGTAGTAGGTGAGCTCAAAGCGCACCTGGTCGTTTCCCTTGCCGGTGGCGCCGTGGGCCACGGCGCCGGCCTTCTCCTTGCGCGCCACCTCCATCTGCGCCTTGGCGATCAAGGGGCGGGCAATGGCGGTGCCGAGCAGGTAGCTGCCCTCATAGACGGCATTGGCCTTGATCAGGGGGAAGACAAATGCACGTACGAACTCCTCGGTGAGGTCCTCGATATAGACCTTGCTCGCACCGGTGGCAATGGCCTTCTGACGCACGTCGTCGATTTCCTTGCCCTGGCCGACGTCGGCGCAAAAGGCGATCACCTCGCACTCGTACCGTTCTCTGAGCCACTGGAGGATGACCGACGTGTCCAAGCCCCCTGAATAGGCCAAGACGATCTTGTTCATGTCCTTATGCATCATAGGTTCCTTTTCCCAGCAAGAGGATCAAGATGGCCTTTTGTACATGCAGGCGGTTCTCCGCCTGGTCGAAGACGACTGACTGAGGCCCCTCCAATACCTCATTCGTGATCTCCTCCCCCCGATGGGCAGGGAGGCAGTGCATGACCAGGCAATCCGGGCGCGCGCGGCTGAGGAGGTCGGCATTGACCTGATATCCCTGGAAGGCCTTGCGCCTCTTCGCCTGTTCCTTTTCTTGTCCCATGCTTGCCCAGACATCGGTGTTGATCACGTGAGCTTGCTCGACCGCCTCCTGCGGGTCATGGGTGAGGATGATCCGAGAGCCCCCCTCTGCCTGCGCCCGTGCCAGGATTTGCGCATCGGGGCCATACCCCGGGGGGCAAGCGAGGGAGAGCGCAAAGCCGAGGCGCACCGCGCCGTTGATCCAGGAATTGGCCACATTGTTGCCGTCCCCGACATAGGCGACCTTGAGCTTGCGGTAGTTGTCCCCCCGCTTTTCCGTGATCGTGAAGATATCGCTCAAGATCTGGCAGGGGTGCAAGAGGTCGCTCAGACCGTTGATCACCGGTATGGAGGCAAAGCGGGCCATCTCTTCTACCCGAGTGTGGGCAAAGGTTCTGATCATAATGCCGTCCACATAGCGGGAGAGGACCCGGGCCGTATCTGCGATCGGTTCCCCCCTGCCAAGCTGGCTCTCCTGGGGATTTAACGAGAGGGCGTGGCCCCCGAGCTGATACATCCCCACCTCAAAGGATACCCTGGTCCTCGTCGAGGGCTTTTCAAAGACCATGGCGAGAGCCTTGCCTTCAAGGGGGCGATATGTCCCGCCCGCGGCGGGATGCATCCCCTTTATTTCTGCTGCCTTGTGCAGGATGGTCTCGATCTCCGCCGGCGTGAGATCGTATATGCTGATGAAATCCTTTTTCATTGTTCTGCGAATATTCCGTCCAACGTCGCAAGCAAGCGGTCGATCTCCCCCTGCGTCACGATGAGGGGGGGGAGAAAACGCAGGACCGTGTCGGCGGTGCAGTTGATGAGGACGCCCTTGTCCATACAGCGCTCGACTATCTTCTTGCCCGAAAAGGCCAATTCACAGGCGCTGATGAGCCCCTGGCCGCGCACGGCGGTGATAAAGGGGTAGCGATCCTTGAGCAGCACAAGCCCTTCGTGGAGATAGGAGCCTATTTCCCGGCAGTGTTCCAGGATCCCGTCCTCCAGCAGGGTGTCGACGACGCAGCAGCCGACGGCCGTGGCCAGGGGGTTGCCGCCGAAAGTGGAGGCATGGGTACCGGGGGTAAAGGCCTGCGCCACGGCATCCGTCGCCACGAGCGCACCGATGGGGATCCCGTTGGCCAGAGACTTGGCAAGGGTCATGATGTCGGGAGGGGCATCAAACTGCTCATAGGCGAAGAGGGTGCCGGTCCTCCCCATGCCGACCTGTACTTCATCATAGATCAATAGGGTCTCTGTCTGATCGCACAGCGCCCGCAATTTTTTCAAATAGTCAGGTGCCGGGACCTTTACCCCCCCCTCTCCCTGAATCGGCTCTACCAAGACAGCACAGGTTTTTTTGTTAATGGCATCTGCCACGGCCTCGACGTCGTCAAAGGGCACATGGCGGAAACCGGGGAGCAGGGGGTGAAACCCCTGGTGAAACCGCTCCTGGCCGGTGGCGCTCAAGGCCCCCATGGTCCTGCCGTGAAAGGAGTTTTCCATGGCAATAATCTCATAGCGCTCTTTCCCAAAGCGCTCGGTGGCGTACTTGCGCGCCAGCTTGATGGCGGCCTCTGTGGCCTCCGCGCCGCTGTTGCAGAAAAAGACCCGGTCACCGAAGGAATGCGCGCACAGGCGACGGGCCAGCTCTATCTGCGGGGCTATATAATAAAAGTTGGAGCAGTGGATGAGCTCCCGCGCCTGCTGTTCGATAACCGCCACGACCTTGGGGTGACAGTGGCCGAGATTGCACACCGCCAAGCCCGCGACACAGTCGAGGTATTCCCTGCCGGCGCTGTCCCATACCGTTGCCCCCTTGCCCCGCACGAGCACGAGGGGATAGCGGGCGTACGTATTTGCCAGCACCTGTTGCCCCTCGCGGATTAAGGCGTCCCCTGCTACGACCATAGCTCCGTTCCCACCCCCTGATCGGTGAAGATCTCCAAGATGAGGGCATGCTTGATCCTGCCGTCGATGATGTGTGCCTTGCCCACACCCCCTGCCAGGGCCTCCAGACAGCAGGTGAGCTTGGGGATCATCCCCGCGGAGGCAACCCCCTGGCGTATGAGCCCTGCGGCCTCTTTTGCCTTGAGGGTGGTGATGAGCGCCCCTTGTTTGTCCAAGACGCCTTGGACGTCAGTCAGGAGAATAAGCTTCTCCGCCTTGAGGGCAGCCGCCACCTTCCCGGCCACGAGGTCGGCGTTGATGTTATACGTCTTGCCGTCGGCACCGATTCCCACCGGCGCGATGACGGGAATGAAGTCACCGTCATCCAGGGTCTTGATGACGGCGGCGTTGATCTCCTCGACCTCGCCCACCATCCCGAGATCGACGATCTCGGAGGGGGCATCTTTTTCCCCCTCGGGGGAGAGATGCAACTTTTTCGCCTGGATGAGGCTGCCGTCCTTGCCGCTCAACCCCACGGCCTTTCCCCCACAGCGGTTGATGAGCTCGACGATCTCCTTGTTCACCTTGCCCACGAGGACCATTTCTACCACATCCATCGTCGCCTGGTCGGTGACCCGCATCCCCTGTACGAAGGTGGAGGACTTACCCATTTGTTGCAGGACCTCGCCGATTTGCGGTCCTCCCCCGTGGACCACCACCGGGTTCAAGCCGACGTATTTCATGAGGACGATATCCATGGCAAAGCCTTCCTTGAGGTCGTCGTCTGCCATGGCTGCGCCTCCATACTTGATCACGATGGTCTTATGATAAAACCGCCTAATGTAGGGGAGGGCCTCCATCAGGAGTTCGACCTTTTCAATTGATTTTTGCATCAGTTTTGCATTACAAGATGTACCTGCTTAAATCTTCATCCTTGATTAATTCTTCCAGTTTCTTCCGTACGTAGTCGGCATCGATGCTGATCTCTTTGCCCTTGAGCTCCGGGGCGTCAAAGGATACCTCATCGAGCAGCCGCTCCATGATGGTATAGAGCCGACGTGCCCCGATATCTTCCATCCGGTCGTTGATTTTCGCAGCGGTCTCGGCGATTTCCTCAATGGCTTCCTTTTTAAACGAGAGCCGGACACTCTCGGTCTTCATCAATTCCACATACTGCGTGATCAGGGCGTTTTGCGGTTCCGTGAGTATCCTGATAAACTCCTCCTTGCCCAGGGGCTCCAGCTCCACCCTGATCGGGAAACGCCCCTGCAGCTCGGGGATCAGGTCCGAGGGTTTGGAGACGTAGAAGGCGCCGGCCGCGATGAAGAGGACGTGGTCGGTGCGCACCATGCCGTACTTGGTCATGACCGTGGTGCCCTCCACGATGGGCAGGATATCCCGTTGCACCCCCTCGCGCGAGACATCGGGGCCATAGCTCTGCTCACGGCTCGCGATCTTATCGAGCTCGTCAAGGAAGACGATCCCCGATTGCTCGACGCGCTGGATCGCCTGCTTGATCACCCTGTCCATATCTATGAGCTTCTGGGCCTCCTCCTCGGCGATGATCTCCAGTGCCTCGGGGACCTTCACCTTGCGCTTTTTCGTCTTCCGCGGGAAGATGCCGGAGAGCATATCCTTGATGTTGACGTCCATCTCCTCCATCCCCGCGCTGGAAAAGATCTCCACCACGGGCATGCTCCTATCGCTCACCTCGACCTCGACCAGCCGCTCGTCGATTTTTCCCTCGTGCAGCAAATTCCTCAGCCGCTCCCTGGTCCTGGCCGCCGTCGCGTCCTCGGGTTGCGCCGTTGTGACCTCGACGGTCTCGGCCGGCGGGAGATCGTCTATTGTTTTTGACGGGGAGGGAGGTAAGAGGAGATCGAGGATCCGCTCTTCGGCCAGGTCGCGGGCCTTCCCCTTGACCTTTTCTTCCTCCTCTTTGCGCTCCATGTTGACGGCCAGTTCCGTCAAGTCCCTGATCATCGATTCCACATCCCTGCCGACATACCCCACCTCGGTAAACTTCGAGGCCTCGATCTTCAAAAAGGGGGCCTGGGAGAGTTTGGCCAGGCGGCGCGAGATCTCCGTCTTGCCGACGCCGGTGGGCCCGATCATGATGATGTTCTTCGGGGCGATTTCGTCCCGCAGGTCTTTCGGCACCTGCTGGCGCCGCCAGCGGTTCCTCAAAGCAATGGCGACGCACCGCTTTGCCTCTGCCTGGCCGATGATATACTTATCCAGCTCGGCCACGATCTCTTTGGGGGTCAGAGGGCGCGCCGGCTCTGTTTTCACAGCTCTTCGATCGCTATCTGGTCGTTCGTGTAGATGCATATCTCCGCGGTTATCCGCATCGCCTCCTGGGCAATAGTCTTGGCGTCAAGGCTTGAATGCGCGACCAGGGCCCTGGCAGCCGCCTGGGCGTAGGGGCCGCCGGAGCCGATGGCGACGATGCCATCGTCGGGCTCCACCACATCGCCGTTGCCGGAGATGATGAGGGAGTGCTCCTTATCGGCCACGACGAGCAGGGCCTCAAGCCTCCGCAACAGCTTGTCGGTTCGCCACTCCTTGGCAAGTTCGACGGCCGCGCGCAGGATGTTTCCGTTATATTGCTCCAGCTTGACCTCAAAACGCTCAAAGAGCGTAAAGGCATCGGCCGTGGCACCGGCAAAGCCCGCGAGCACCGTATCGTTATAGAGCTTGCGCACCTTGCGCGCCCGGTGTTTCATGACCGTCGCATCCAGCGTTACCTGTCCGTCTCCGGCGATCACGATCTTCCCCTGGTGGCGCACGGAAAGAATAGTCGTTGCTTTAAGCATCATGCGTCCTTTTTTTTGCTCGTGGGTGCGTGCGGTCGTACACCTCCATTAATTTCGCCGAGCTCACGTGGGTGTATTTTTGGGTCGTGGACAGGCTCGCATGACCCAACAATTCCTGTATGCCACGGAGATCGGCCCCGGCGTCGAGCAGATGGGTGGCAAACGAATGCCTGAAGGTGTGCGGGGAGACCCGCGTTATCATTCCCCGCTGCAGCAGGTATGTCTTGATCATGCGTGCCACGCTGCGGGCCGTCAGCCTTCCTCCCCGGTGATTGAGGAAGAGGTATGGTGGGGTACTTGCCACTTTGCCCATCAGTTCTTTCCGGTGTTGCAGGTATGCCTGTAAGGCCGCAATGGCCTTGGAGCCGATGGGTACCAGTCGTTCCTTCCCCCCCTTTCCCAGCACGCGCACCATGCCGTTGGCCAGGTCCAGATCGTGCAGCTTGAGCGTGGTGAGCTCGCCTACCCTGAGGCCGCTTGAATAGAGGAATTCAAGGATGGCGTGATCCCTGCTTCCCAAGGGGGTAGTATGATCGGGGATTTCCATGATGCCGAAGGCCTCATCGACGGTGAGGACATGGGGGAGGTGCTTCTCCCCCTTGGGCAGGGCGACCATTTTAGCGGGATTTTTTTCAATCATACCCTCGCGCTTCTGATACCGGAAGAACGTCCGCAACGCAGCCAGCTTGCGTACTATTGACACACGCTTGATGTGTCCCTGCCGATAGAGCTCGCCCAGGTACAGGCGGATCGTCAGGTGGTCTATCTTCGTCACCTCTTCGGGGATACCCTTTTCTTCCAAAAAGGCCGCAAAGAGTTCGAGGTCTTTACGGTAGGCCCGGCACGTGTGAGGAGACGCCCCCCGTTCCAACGCCAGGTAGTTGATGAATTGATCCAGCTCCTTGCGCACCGCTTCCCTCGTCACATGACATAACCGGCAACTCTTCACTTACTGTATAAGATATTCAAGGCGAAAAGTCAATGAATGCCCCATTTTTGCCTTTAATTTCGCTAAAATAGTTTGACAATATGGAGAAATAGTGGAAAATAATGTAAGAAAGAGGGGAAACAGCAAAATTACTGATTACGTATGACAAAAGGGGTTACACCAAAATAATGGGGAAAAAGAGTAGCGCAATGCATAAGGAGATACCAATGAGTACTGCGAAGGAAGAGGTACGTAAACTGCTCGAACAACTCCCGGATGATGCATCATTTGAGGACATTCAGTACCACATCTACGTGCAGGAGAAGATTGAACATGGACTGAGAGACGTCAAAGAAGGACGTGTGCTGAGTCAAGATGAAGTGGAGCAGAGGATGACCAAGTGGCTCGGAAGGTAGCGTGGACTGAGACAGCGTGGCAAGATATCGAAGATGCGGCGAACTATATTGCCAAGGATTCTCCTCATTATGCAGCGTCATTTATTCGTGAAGCGCGGGATGCAGCTCGGTCGTTAAGCCAGTTGGCAGAAAGAGGCCGCGTAGTGCCCGAATTCAACAACATAAACGTCCGTGAACTTTTTGTAGGCAGCTATCGTTTACTGTACCAGCTAACGGCACAAAACGTATATATCATCGGCTTTATCCATGGGGCACGGGACTTATTGGCGCTTTGGGAACGAGAGAACCGTCCTTGAAGGGACGGTCAAAAGAATCGGTTCTGCGCTATAAGGGGAATAAACCAGAGCAGGATGTAGAGCCCAACCAATTATGAGGAGAAAGATCTTATGAATGCCATAATGACCAAGGGTGTTTGCGCAATAGTCCTTATCATAATACTTTTCTTGTGTGTTGCCTGCGGGGGGCAGCGGGATACGGGGGCATCACGTCTTATCACCGTCATTGGTGACGCCGAGGTGCGCGTTGCCCCGGATGAGGCGATCCTAACCTTGGGGGTGGAGACCTGGGACAAGGACCTTACCATAGCAAAAAAACAGAACGACGAGCGGGTAAAAAGGCTTTTGGCCCTGGTCAAGAAATACAAGATAGATCCCAAATATGTCCAGACCGACCAGATCAAGATTGAGCCGCGCTATAAAGAAGGATACCGGCGCGAAGACTTTATCGGTTTTTTTGTGAGCAAGAACATCGTTTTTACCTTAAAAGACATCTCGAAATTTGAAGAGGTGCTCAGCAACGCCCTCCAGCTCGGCGCCAACTACGTCCGCGATGTACAGTTTCGCACCACCAAGCTCAGCGATTACCGCGAGCAGGCGCGTACCCTGGCGCTCAAGGCTGCCAAGGAAAAGGCAAAGAATATGGCCAAGGAACTCGGTCAAAAGGTGGGGAAACCTTACGCCATTGTTGAAGAAGAGTACGACACTAGAGAGAGGTACCAAAACGTGACGCGGGCCATCGGCAGCAGTCCCTGGGGTGCGGACACGAGCATCGCCCTCGGCCAGATCAGTGTCACGGCGAGGGTAAAGGTGAGCTTCGAACTCAGATAGGCATGCATAACCGGGAGAAGTAGGTTGCACGCTTAAGGGAGCGAATACGTGTGGCTCAGGGCCATCTCACGCAGCGAAAGGAGGTATTCTTATGGCAGCAATGACGGAACCGGATGCGAGGACCTGGGCAATGTTTTGCCATCTCGGCGCCTTTGCCGGGTATATTATCCCTTTTCGCTATTATCGCGGCGATTCTTATCATCGTCCTCATCGGTTTTTTTCTCCTCTTCGCCCTGATGGTCTTTGACGTCATCATGGTGATCGTGGCGACGGTGGGGGTCAACGCCGGTGAAAAATACCGCTATCCGCTGAATATTCGCTTTATCACGTAAGGGGATCACGGAGCCTTCATGACCGCGTTCATTGAAAAACGCGGGCGAATGATTATATAAGGGCCATAGGTGCACTTCGGCCCTCATATTGAAAGCAGAACGTTTGCATAGGAAGACAGGAGGTCGTTATGAGAAGACAGGTGATCTGTGGATTGGTGTTTGCGGTTGTCTTCGCCGTTGCGACGATTAATTTCGCGCTGGCCAAGGAAGAGAATATGGCCATGAATAAGGCAGCAACTACCAAGATCAGGGCCTTTGATCGAGGGTTCTTCAAGGGCTTTGACGTCTACTCAGCAGGGACCCAGGAGAAACCCTCGGCATTGCTCTTTGATAGGAAAGACAATTATACCCTCGCTTCTCAACTCTGGGGAAGGCCTCTTAAGGAGGATGAGATTATCTATGCCATTCACCGTCTGGATGATCAATATGTCAGCGGCAATATTCCCTTTGAGCCTTCGGCTCTCAATATCGTCAACGTAAAGGG
>Ga0154798_1013_pt1 | contig 11398 bp, 8 predicted proteins | sample Rifle2008BG16ft_FD_105806 | JGI IMG/M metagenome (GOLD analysis project Ga0154798, IMG submission 105806) | Deltaproteobacteria bacterium RBG_16_54_18 | reverse complement strand
TTCGAAGTCAGATTCTAAAATCAACGCCCTTTCTCTCATGAAAGATAAAAAAACTTAGTAGCATTACCTTTGCGCATAGTAAAAAAATTATGATACCCCCATAACGTTTCGAAGAAAATATAAAATTTCAGGCCATTGCTGAGTTATCGAGGTGCGTACCGCCTTTCCCTTGAGCGATGAGGTAGACATAATTTCCTAGCGGAAAAATATGTTCATACTTCGTATCCCAATTTTTTTAATAGATCTCCGGCTACGTGCTCGAATTGCTCCCTCTCCTGCGGCTGTATAGCCGACTTCCAGGCAAAAACCCTGGTCTGGTCAAGCGGTTCTGTTGTGCCTTGCTGTTGACGGTACCTCTGTTCCTCGGTGAGCAGAGTGCCGTCTGGGAGCAAGCGCCCCTTATGTTCTTTGAGCCGCTGTGGAGTGCGCATATAGTAGCGCATCATAGAATCATCGTAGTCTAGATCCAAGAATTTGCAAATTTGTTTCAGTGTCTCACGAGTATTCAGGATTAGCTTCTCGTAACGGACCTCCATGTAGTCTGGGTGGCCGAGACCTTTCCGTCGTGCGGCAAGTATACATTTACGCCAATATGCCGCCTGTGTCGCCATATCCCAACCCGGTGAGAACCACATTTTTCGCAAGGATAGGGCGGCGTCTCGTCCGTCACGTATTATGTGTATAAAACGAGCCTCAGGTAATATACGCCTGATTGTTACCAAACTCATACAATAAAGCGGCGTCTTATCACCCCAACGCGTCTTGCTAAAACGGGAGGCATATAGCCGGTAAAATGTCCTGTACCCTTCGGGAATTGTGAAGGGAGAAATCTCGGCCAAGGCCGTCCAAAAGGCTTCGGACGATATCTCGAAATCAGGCCACGACGGGAATTTTTGCGGATAGTTTATAATAGCGCGGAAAAAGTTCTTCCGCAATTTCTCTCCTTTGCCTCTAAATCTTCGGCCGAGTGCAAGAAAGCCCGTTTCCGGCGGAATTGCCAGCTGCGGGTGAGAATCAAGCATAAACCTTAACAAAGTCGTCCCCGAACGCGGAGAACCGACGATTATTGGCATGGGGGGAAGCTCGGGAACGACTGTCTTAAAGATTCTACGTACGTTAAACAATCGCGTTCCTAAATAAAATATGTTTTCCCAAAGTTAATGACTTTTACAGCGACAATTACATACCTATATTTTGTGTTTTTTTTGTTTTCTCTTGCGATCGAGACGCCAACCATTTTTTCAGCCGGCGAGGAACTTATCAGGCACTATTCGTAAACGTCCGGCTCAACGGCCCGGGGATGTCGCTTCATTGGACCGCTTGGCAAAGCTGAGCTTGCCGCGCGTTTCTGCTTGGTGCCCTTGGAGATGCTTCTGCCGCCACGCGGAAAACTCCTTCAGCTTGAGATTCTCGGGCTCCGTTGCCCAACTCTGTTGTTTGAGATACTTCCAGACATATTCTCGCATGAAATCCGCCTCATGCACCGGTATAAGCTCATTCAGGTATTTATCGGTGCGGGTTCGATCTGCTTCTTTCAGCTCCTTCCATATCTGGGCCAGGGCCTTCCTGCCCTCGACCTCCTCAGCAAACGTCGGTATGATGATCCCCGGCGCAAATTTGTACAGATCCATATGCTCCCCGATATAGATTTGACGTTGCATGAGATAACCGAGCCATGCCGCATTCACATAATCCGGCAGCGAAAGGTCGAGATCATAGACATATCCAATCGTTTCAGTGCCGGCGAATGCCGTTGGGGCTAGCAGGGCAACACAAAGGATGACTACTATTGCTACCTTGCGCATCTTATCTCTCCTCCGGAGTGAAGCACCCCGCAGCAGAGCTGCGGGGCATCTAATTCTTTAAAAACTCTCCTCCCCCTTGATGGGGGAGGATTAAGGTGGGGGTGATGATAGGATCATTTCCCCCTCACCCTTACCCTCTCCCCCCGGGGGAGAGGGTAAGGCCGTTCATCCCCCCAGCAGAGCTGGGGGGTATTCTGGCATGTTTTTATAAATTGCCATGACTTAATCTATAAGCCTATTGCATGCACCCGTAACGTAATCTATAAGATTAGTGCATGCGTCCATATTCGTATTCAATAAGATTACTGCATGCACTCGTATTCGAATTCAATTTCAATTTCCAGCGGGAAGGCATCATTGTTCAGCGGTTCCAGGCACGCATTGATACCATTGCCGCCATTGAGGCTGCTCAATGCGGTATTGACCCATGATTCACCGGGCTTAAGAAAGGCTTTTGGCACAAGGTCCCAGCAGTGCCCCCCATATTTTTCGCAGCGTGCATTTCCCTCGATCCCCTTGAGATTAAAGGAATCGACAAGATTGATCTTCCATTGTGTTGTCGTGTTGGCAAGGCGCTTGAGACTACCGTTTTTGATGACGGGGATAATGCCGGTATAAGGCTGTGTTGATCCCTGAGAGCACTCTGATACTATCCTATACAGCTTGACGATTCCTTTCCCCGGCTTGCAGCCGGAGGTGACCTTTTGGTCAGGGGATTCATCCGGCGGCAGTGGCAGAGGGGCCGGCGCAGTTGTCGCCGTCTTGGACACGGTAAATTGCATTTCCTTGGAATTATTCTTCTCGTCAGGTTCGCTATATTGCTTGCCGAGCACGTTTGGATTAAGCCCAATCATAGCTGCATCGGCGATGACCTGTACGGTGTAGGTCCCGGGCCGGGAGAGGACGATCTTTTTCGTGAGTTGCGCGGACGTGCCTGCCAGCAGCGGGGCGGCCTCTACAGTGTCAATAAGGCTGATGGTGCCCGAAGATGCATCCTTCACCAGAATGCCGACGTTAAACGGTTTAGCGGCATCCATGTTACCCTTGTTTTGGATGGTGCATGACACTTCGATCGGTTCGGTGGTCGTCAATTGCGCGGGCTTTATCTCCAACGCAGAGACCTCCAAATCAACATATTGCGGGGCATACTTCTGCTCGGCACGGTTATTATCATCACCAAAAGGCAACACTTCCGTAACGTCGCCGTAATAGTCTACAACAGCCGATACGGTGACCGTATCAAGGGAGTTGTATAGCTGGCTTACTTTAAAAATGTAAGCTTCGTCTTTTGCAAGATATTTACCCTTGGGAAATACCAGCGGAGCTACTGGCCTACTCGAGGGCACAGAGCTAAAAAGCGTTACAAACGGGCCGGCGACCTTGCCGCCGCCCGCATTTTTGACCTCGACGTTCCATTCGGTCTCTTTATAGGCAAGGACCCTATCCCCCGTCGGCCATATCGTTACAACCAAATCGGGGGAGAGCTGGGCCTCGACCGTTGTCTTTATCTCGTTCTTGACGGCGGTATTGACGTGCCAGCGCACTGTATGTTTCCCTGCTTTAAGCGTCGCTACATATTGATAGAGGCGGCTCTTTCCAGGGGGGATGGTGTTTTGTGTCCCGGGCTTGTAGTCCTTAATTTCATGTTTAATCGGAAATTGCCACGCCTTTACCGCCTTGCCGTCGAGCTCGAACGTCACCGTAAAGGGACCTTTGATTGTCTGGGTCCCGGCATTAACGACGAGGGCATAGAAACTTGTGGGACGATCGGTGAGCGGCGGATTTGGTGCTGTGGGGCCGATATCCAAAAACCGGAGCTGTAGTTCCGGCTTGGCCGACCATGCCGGAGCAACCAGCAGGAGTAGGGATGCCAATAAGCCAATCGAAAAAAAGAGCCTGCGCATCAGATGATGGTTACACATAGTATACCTCCTCGTCATCTCGTTAGCGTAACATGGTTACGTAGTTCTCTCTTCAACTTCGAAATCTTCAGATTTGAAATTGCCGTAATACCTCCCATTTTGAGCAGTAAACCTGAGGACACAGTAATCGGGGTCACTCACGCCCCTAGGGTAGTACATTTCGTCACCATTCCGCCAGATCATTTTTTTAGATGCGCTGTCGTGCAGGACTTCCATGGTGCCTTTAAGCATAACGCCCCGAAAAAAACGCTTATCAAAAAAGTAGATACAAGCCTTCGGGTTATTGAGATATTGCCCCACTCTCATCGAGGATGTATTGGTGCTGAAAAAAATATGTTTAATGCCTTCCCTTTTCCTCGGCGGAAGCATTGCCTTTGAATTTGGATAACCGTCTTCATCTACGGAACTGATTATTGAAACACCTGCTTTGTCGATCAGATTACCGGTTGTTTTGCTTGCGTCTCTCATGTTTATTTTCCTGAACATAACAATTAAGATACGTCATACCATTTTGTTCCCAATGTAGACGCATTATAACATATGTTATGAGTAGCGAGGAGAAAAAATATTTCGAAAATCAAGAGGGGGGAGGGTAGGGTAAGTGGTTTTTTCGACAATAGGAACGGAAGCTACAATTCGCCTCATGTGGGGAATTCTTTACATGCAGCTTTTTATGGTTATCTACGCTTGAGCGGGAAGTGACACGCTATACCACTTTTTCCAATTTTACTTTCAGCTGGTCCTTGGGCACCACGCCGGTAATCCGTTCCACCACCTCTCCCCCTTTAAAAAGGATAAGCGTCGGGATGGCGCGAATCCCAAAAAGGGATGGGGTGGCGGGATTTTCGTCCACGTTCATTTTGGCGATCTTCACCCGGCTGCCGTATTCTTGGGCCAGCTCTTCGAGCACCGGCGCGATCATCTGACACGGCCCGCACCACGTCGCCCAGAAATCCACCAACACGGGCACCGGGCACTTGATGACCTCTTGCTCAAACTCCGCATCTTTGACATGCGAAATCTTTCCTTCTGCCATGGTCACACCTCCCGCGGCATTTTCTTACCTTTAAGAACATATATATCAATCTGCCTCTTTTCAAGGTGATTTTTTGGCATTGGTGGCTTCGTTGACAAGGGGGGTGACGGCATATATGATTAAAAAAGGAGCGGCAATGGTAAAAGACCTTTTGACACTGGTGAGCAGACCCACCCGCTATCTCGGAGGGGAGGTAAACGCGTGCCGCAAAGAGATCGCCGCGGGGCAGCTGCGGTTTGCACTGGTCTTCCCGGACGCGTACGAGATCGGCATGTCGCATCTCGGCATGCAAATCCTCTACGGCTTGCTCAACGCCCAGGAAGGGATCGCGTGCGAACGGGCCTTTAGCCCGTGGTTCGACATGGAGGCGTTGCTGCGTTCGCGAAAAATTCCTCTCGGCACACTGGAGTCCGGCACCCCGTTGTGCGACTTCGACGTCATCGGCTTTTCCCTACAATACGAGCTCTGTTATACGAATGTCCTCAATATCCTCTCGCTGGCGCAGATACCCGCGCGCGCGCGGGAGAGAGGTGCTGACATGCCCCTGATCATCGGCGGCGGACCGTGCGCCTTCAACCCGGAGCCGCTTGCGGAATTCTTTGATTGCTTCTGTCTCGGGGATGGTGAAGAGGTGATCATCGAGGTTGTCGAGGTAATCAAACAATGGAAGGAAGGGGGGGGTGACAAGGATACGCTGCTCAAGGAACTCGCGCGCATCGACGGGGTCTACGTCCCTTCGCTTTTTGAAGTCAGCTACCTGTCTGACGGTACCATCGAGCGGATCAAACCGCTCATGGCGCAGTACGAAGAGGTGCGCAAGCGAGTCGTCTCTGATCTGAGTATGGTTTATTATCCTTTGGCGCCGGTCATCCCCTTTATGAAAGTAATCCATGATCGTTTGAGCGTGGAGATTACCAGGGGGTGCACGCGGGGGTGCAGGTTTTGCCAGGCGGGATATCTTTACCGTCCGGTGCGGGAGCGCGATCCTAAGACCCTGCTGGCGCTGATCGACGCGTCACTCAGAAAGACGGGCTACGATGAGATCTCCCTCCTCTCCTTGAGCACGGGGGACCATACCTGTATCTTGCCCCTCTTACAGACGCTGATGCGGTGCTATGAGGCGGAGCGGGTTGCCATATCCTTACCCTCCCTGCGGGTGGGGACCTTGACAAAGGGGCTCATCGATGAGATCAAGCGGGTGCGCAAGACCGGATTCACCGTGGCACCCGAGGCGGCCACGGAGCGGTTGCAGGGCGTGATCAACAAGGTCACGGACGAAAAGGAATTGTTGGAGACCGCGGCCCAGGTCTTTGATGCAGGATGGAACCTGATCAAGCTCTACTTTATGGTCGGCCTCCCGACGGAGGTGGAGGAGGATGTGCGAGGTATTGTTTCCCTCTCGCGTAAGATCGTGCGCCAGGAGGGAAAAGGAAGGAGGCGCGGGAATGTGAACGTTAGTGTTTCCACCTTTGTTCCCAAGCCCCACACCCCCTTTCAATGGGAGCCCCAGGTGTCGCCCGCGGAGCTTGAAGAACGGCAGCAATTCCTCAAGGCGGAGCTCAGGGGGAGGGGGCTGCGTCTCAAGTGGCATGACGCCCGCATGAGCTTTTTGGAAGGTGTCTTCGCCAGAGGAGACCGGCGTTTGGCTGAGGTCCTGGTACAGGCGCATGCGCGCGGCTGCACCTTCGACGGCTGGACAGAACACCTGCAATGGCAGGCATGGCAGGAGGCCTTTGCCGCCGCCGGCATTGACCCGGTCTTTTATGCCTGTCGCAAACGGGAGGCCGCGGAGCGGCTTCCTTGGGGGCATCTCCGCACCGGGGTGATCGATGACTTTCTACAAGACGAACAGACACGTGCCGAGCAGGGTGTAGTTACCCCCGACTGCCGCGGCGGCGCGTGCCGAAATTGCGGGGCCTGCGACAAACAGCACGCGATGATCTTGGCCGATGCCTCTTCCTTTCCACCCCCCTCCGTATCCGCACGGGAGGTCGCGCGCAAGAGGGCGTGGGTACGGAAGATGCGCTCCCATTTTATGAAGGTCGGCGAAGCGAGGTTCCTCGGTCACCTGGAGATGGTTGATGTCTTTGTCAGGGCGGCGCGCCGGGCGGGCATCCCCATGCAGTTTTCAGAGGGGTTTCACCCGTTGCCGCGGATATCATTTACCAATCCGCTGCCGGTCGGCATGGAGAGCCTGGCCGAATTTATGGACCTGGAGCTGGTCCATGCGGTTAAGGCGAAGGAATTTCAAGAGCGCATGAACAAGGAGCTCCCCGATGGGCTCAGGATCATGCGGGCGGCCGAGATGACCGTCAAGGGGAGGTCGCTGCCCACCATGTTTACGGTAGATTATTTCCTCATCTCCCTGGAGGGGCTGGACAAGGGCTATACCGAAGAGGAACTGAGGGAGAGGCTGCAGCGGTCCCAGAAAGAAGGGGAATGCATCCTGGTCCAGGAGAAGAAGACGGGGCAAAGGAGGATGGATGTCCTGCAATATATTGAAAAACTCCGGGTGGTTGAGCGTGCATCCTATTCTCCCGTTCTCACCGGAGAAAACGGTGCGCCTGTTGTCACAGATTTTTCTACAGCGGATTACCTGATAGAGATGGGACTGAAGAAGGCAGGAGGATTGAGACCTGCGGCGATCCTCAAACTGCTGCTCGACTTGACTTCCGAAGAGACGGCCCTCCTCCGCGTGCTTAAGACGGAATCCCTCCCGCCGTTGGCATGAGGGCAGTGATAACCAGTCAGTCCTGTTGTATGATGCAATGAGTGGCGATAGGCAAGAAAGATATCGAACATCCCCCTCACTTTATTGTCGGCGCGCTACATTTTGTATTTGCCGAAATCGTCCGGGTTAAGATTTTCGAGCCACCGCTTCATGTCCTCGGATTCGCTAAAGTCGCTGCGTTGTTTGAGCAGGCCCAACTCGGCTGCTGCCTCCATGACACGTTCGGCACAATAGATCGGTGCCTCCATCCGGACTGCCAAGGCAATGGCGTCGCTAGGACGTGCGTCAAGCGCCAGCTCCTTGCCGTCAACGCCCAGATAGACAGATGCGTAAAAGGTATCGTCCGTGAGGTCGGTGACGACCACCTTGCTGACGGTAACATGAAACTGCTCGAGAAAATTCTTCATCAGGTCGTGGGTCATCGGACGGGGGGTTGCTACCTTTTCCATGCCGATGGCGATGGCGTTCCCCTCCATGGGGCCGATCCAGATGGGGAGCACCCGTTCCCGTTCGGGGTCCAGGAGCACCACGACGGTGGTGTTGAGATTGGGGTCGAAGATCAACCCCAGTATCCTCATAATAATGATAGCCTCTTCATTTATAGCACGTGCCACAGATTTATTGTCCCATATCTAAGCGGAAAAAGAAACCGTCTTTCTTCTTCCTCTCGTGAATGGCGGACCCCATCATTTGACCAACAAGCTTGATTCAAATTTTTAAGCCGAAAGGGTTCGAGTCCCACTCTGTCGTATTGCGACATCTCCCATTTTACGGGACCCCGTTGTCCACAAAAATCATATTGAGGTGCGGGGCCGCCATTTAGATTTTGCCGCCTTACGTCATGATGTCCTTAAAAGATTTAAAGGAGCATCATTATACAGATAGGGCGGGACTTAATTTAGATTTATAGAATGCGAGATCTGCCGCCTGCGGCACCCCATCAGTACAGATATCCGAAATGTGTCACTTTGCGACATCTCCCGCTTGCTCCCCAACCTTTAGATTCTTAATGAGGGGATGCCGCAGAGCGGCAGGGATCCCGCACTCCTTGTCTCTATATTGAGGAGCGGGAGCGGCATGATGTCCTTAAAAGATTTAAAGGAGCATCATTTTACAAAGTGGCACGGGACTGGAACCCTTTTCTTACAGCCCTTCTTCGGCCAAGGCCTCGACCAATTGTTTTTGCTTGGCGTTGAGCTTCTTGGGTAGCTTGATAACGACGCGGACATAGGCGTCACCCTTGCCTTTGCCCTTGAGATGCGGCATCCCCTCTCCCTTTAACCGCAATTTGGTATTCCCCGAGGTGCCTGCGGGGATCTTGACCTTTTTGATGCCGTTGAAGGTGGGTACCTCGATGCTTGTGCCCAAGGCGGCCTCGCTGAAATGTATCTCGCGATCGATAAAGATATCCGACCCTTGTCGGTGGAACAGCGGATGCCGCTGCACGGTAACGTGTACGTAAAGGTTACCTGCAACGCCGCCTCCGGGGCCGCGCCCTCCCTTGCCTGCCACCCTCAGTTTTTTACCGGTATCTATTCCCGGAGGTATCTTTACCTGGATCTGTTCGAGCTTCCCCTCCCGCTGGAGGGAAATAAGTTTTTCCACCCCGTGCGCCGCTTCTTCCAGGGTAATGGTCACGTCGGTTGCCACATCCTGCCCTTGGGCGGGTTGAGCCCTCCCGCGGGTGAAATATTCGCTCATATCCGGACCCGCTGCCCCCGGGCCACCGCCAAAGGGATTGGTAGAGGTCGTATCCCGCCCCCTGCCGCCTCTTCCACCGCCGCCGCCAAAAAGGACGCTGAAGACGTCCGAGGTGCCGAACCCCATGTCTTTCAAGACATCCCCGATATCGAAGCCCTGAAAGATGTCTTCTTGTGAATACCGCTTGCGGAACCCCTCGGCCCCGAACATATCGTATTGCCGTCTCTTTTCCTGATCGCTGAGCACGGCATAGGCCTCGTTGATTTCCTTAAAGCGTTCTTCGGCGGCCTTGTCTCCTTTGTTCCGGTCCGGATGGTACTGGAGGGCCAATTTGCGATAGGCCTTTTTTATCTCATCGACAGTCGCGTTTTTCTGTACGCCTAAAAGCTGGTAATAGTCTTTCATAAACCTTATTATACCTGCTCTCTACTGTTTGTGCGCATAGGCTTCTTTTATCATGCCATCAAAATAGGTGTCGGGATTTTCAACCCCCTCCACGGGTATGGCAAAGGTGGTAGCGCCTGTTTTGTCCCGGACCAATTCCAGGGCAGGTTCAAAGAAGTTGTCAAATGAGGTGAGTATCTCTTGGATGTCTTTCCCCTCTTGCACCCCCCACGTAAGCAGACGATCAACCGCTTCGTCGTCGAATGTGATCTCGATCGCATGCCGCTCACCGAATGTTTTTTCAAACCCGCGGATCTGGTAATACGTGGAAAGAACCTCTTCAAACGACGAGTTCACGTCTGTTTCCTTGGCGATCACCCGATCCACGACGAGGTCCAAGCGGCGGTCGGTAAAGATGGCGCCATATCGATTGAGAAATTCTGCCTGGCGGTCTTTGATATAATTTTTCATCTCCTCATGTTCGCGGGCCACGATATCGCGGTAACGCCTGAGCCGTTTTTCTGCGCGCGGGTCTTGCAAGAGCTTCTTGAGTTCTCCTTCCGGGCCGGCGACCATTTCCTTGGACACGACGAGCTCGGTGATGTCGGTGGACGGGAGCTTCCGCTCGAATTTCAGAAGGACCTTTTCGATGGCGCTGATGAGTCCTCGGGCGCCGGTATGTTCCTGAAAGGCCATCTCGGCCATTCCCCAGAGGGCCTCATCTTCAAACTTCAGGTCGATGCCGTATGATTGAAAATCCCCTTTCTTGCTGTTGACAATAGGGCTGTGGGGATTCTTCAGGATCTCATAGAGGTCCTCGACCTCCAACTGGTGAAAGACGGCCACGACGGGAAGGCGGCCGATAAACTCCGATTCAAAGCCGTAGGCAATAAGGTCTTCGGCAGACACATGTTTGAGATATTCGGCTTTTTCATCCTTGGATTTGATCTCCGCCCCGAAACCGATCCCCTCGGTGCTCATCCGCTTTTTGATGATGTCATCGAGGCCGTTAAAGGCGCCGCTCATGATAAAGAGGATATTTCTGGTGTTTATCGTCCTCTTTTCCCGCTTTCCGGTACGGCGATATTTCTCAATTGCCTCCATCTGGGAGATGGGATCATGGGGTACGCGCAGGTCGATATCGGTTTCCTCCATCGGCTTCAATAATGCCCGCTGTACGCCGGTTCGCGAGACATCCGGGCCGATGAGATTGCCACTGCTCGCAATCTTGTCTATCTCATCGATGTAGACGATCCCATATTGGGCGCGCTCGATATCGCCGTTGACCTCATACACGAGGTCCCGCAACAGGTCCTCCACGTCACCGCCGACATAGCCGGTCTCGCTGAACTTCGTGGCGTCTCCCTTGACAAAGGGAACCCCGATCTTCTGGGCGATCAGCTTAATCATATAGGTCTTGCCCACGCCCGTGGATCCGGCCATGATGATATTGTTCTTGATCGCTCCCACCGCCGGCTCGGCATGCCCCTTCTTTTTGGCCATGAATTTTATCTTGTTATAGTGCGTACAGATCTTCGTGGCCAAGATTTCTTTTGCTTCCTCCTGCTTGACGATAAAAGAGTTGAGATAGGAGATGAGCTCCTCAGGCTTCATGTCGAAGTGAATATACGGTGCTGTCTTCCCTACCCCTTTCCCCTTTTCGCCGTCTTGCTCCGGGGATGCCTTTGGTACGAGGGTGGAGACCACCAGCTTTACCTTATCACCGTACTTTCTCTCCAGGTAGGTATTTAATTCGTGCTCCAACTGCTTTTGATCAGGTATCTTTTCACCAGTTTCATTCATGATAGGGCCCTTTGCC
>Ga0154798_1105_pt3 | contig 11440 bp, 6 predicted proteins | sample Rifle2008BG16ft_FD_105806 | JGI IMG/M metagenome (GOLD analysis project Ga0154798, IMG submission 105806) | Deltaproteobacteria bacterium RBG_16_54_18 | reverse complement strand
CACTCTGGGATCTCGGCCTTGATTTGGGGTACGGGACTCGTACCATCGGGGAATGCCTCAGTATTGCCAGAAAAGACTTTGAGGTGCTGACCTCTTTGCTCGATGCACGATTCATTAGCGGAGAATATCGACTCTATCTCGATCTGATTGAAAAGTTGTACAAAAAAGTTTTATCAAAAAGCGCGCGCGCATTGCGTTTGTGGCTGGATGAACTGGATAAAAAACGGCTGAACACATTCGGCGACTCAAGCTACCTTCTCGAACCAGATCTCAAGGATGGCATTGGTGGATTGCGAGATTACCACCACATGCTGTGGCTGGCAAAGACGTTTCTCGGCTTCCGAGAAACGCACGACCACGTGTTTCAAGCCGTACTTTCGTATCAAGAATATCAGGACTTGAGACAACACGTGAGCTTCCTCTTAAATATAAGAAATCATCTGCACCTCTTGTCGCACCGTAGAAATGATCGATTGACCTTTGAGTATCAAACGGAGATCGCACAAAGACTTGGAATGCGAGATCTAAAAAAATCACTCGCGGTTGAGCAGTTTAACAGTCTGGTTCATGCCACTATGTCTGCTCTTAAATCCCTTTCTCGCTCTTTCGCGACCAGTTTTCCGCTGCCGATAAAGACCAGACCGCAGACAAAACAAATACGTCATATCTTACCTGGCCTCACTTTTAATAGTGGAGAACTCAGCTTTGATGCGGTCAGTACCATATTAAAGGATCCCTCGTTATTAATGACCATTTTTGAATCCAGTGCGCATTTTGGTTATCCTCTTTCTTTGGAGGCGCGGAGACAGGTCCGCGATTTTTTATACCTCGTGGATGATTCCTTCCGAAAATCAAAAAAAATCGTTGACTCTTTTGAAATGATTGTAACCCAGTCAAGCTATACGTTTGAGACCCTGAGTCACATGACTGATGTTGGTCTTCTCGACAACTTCATTCCTGAATTTGGTCGAATCAGAAACCGAGTCGAATTTGATTCCTACCATATCTATCCTGTTGGTATACATTCCCTCTATACCGTAAAGTTTCTCAAGGAATTATCAAAAAAGGATGACCCCCTGTTTCACGATCTATTTATAGAGATGTCCCACCCAGAGAGATTATTATGGGCAGGTCTTTTCCATGATATCGGCAAGCATAAGGGAAATCATGCACGCGCAGGTGCCGCGCTTACAGATACCATTCTCAAGCGATTCGGTTATGACAAGGAAAAAAGAAACGATATCTGTTTCCTTGTGCGCAATCATCTGCTCCTGGCAGAGACCGCAACCCGTCGTGATCTGAATGATGAAAAAGTCATTGTGCAATGCGCTCGGATTGTGGAAAGCGCTGAACGGCTGAAGATGCTCTACCTGCTTACCTGGGCGGATTCCCGGGCCACCGGCCCCAAGGCCTGGAATGATTGGATTGCGAACTTGATACGAGACCTTGTCTTCAAGATCCTCCATATCCTGGAGAGGGGGGAGTTGGCAACGCGCCGTGCCTCTCGTAAGGTTGATCACATCATAGCCGAAGTACGCAAGGATATTGCTGAGACCGTCCAAGAAGATAATCTTGAAGCCTCTTTCGAACGTATGCCTCCCCGTTATCTGCTCAATACCGCCCCCCAGGAGATTGTACGGCATCTCGGCATGGTAAATAGCTTGACAGCGCGGATACTAACCAGGGAGACTAATTTTGGAGGTAATGCAGGGAAAGAGGGCTTCATCTTGGAAACCAGAAAGGACGTTGCCGGAAATTGCTGGGAGATTACAATCGTAGCCAAAGATAGACCCGGCCTCTTTGCCAAAATTGTTGGAGTCCTCGCCCTCAATGCCATTAATATACTCTCCGCCGACATATACACGTGGCGGGATGAAACTGCGGTCGATGTTTTACGGACAACGAACCCCCTCGATGACCTCTTCGTGCAAGAAAAATGGGATAAGGTTCGCGAGGATCTTACCAATGTTCTCATCGGCAAGTTGTCCCTTGAATCCTTCATCGACAATAAGGAATCACACCTTCATTCAGCTCATTTTAAAAAGTTCTTACGATTGCCGGATGTGGTCGTAGATAATGAATCGTCTGATTTCTTTACAATAATTGAAGTCTATGCATACGATCATGAAGGGCTTCTCTATCGTATTGCTCGCACCCTCTTTGACCTCGGCCTGGACATTCATAGTGCCAGAATTGCCACCAAGGTAGACCAAGTCGTGGACGTCTTTTACGTGCGGGATCTGGACGGACAAAAGGTTGAAGATGATGGAGGGGTGAAAAAGATAAAGCGGGCTCTACACCAGCAGCTTAAACACTTGTGACCATTCGATTGCAGGCAATGGCTTAAGTCCCTGAGGAAAAACGTTACGTTTCCGAGAAATAATCGATAAGGGAGCTCAATAAGCGTAGATAGTCCCTCTAGGAGCAGTAGCGAGAGGGACAAATCTTGCTAAAAGATTTTTAAAAATCTCATTGTGATCAAACTCGAAACACGCGCAGTTACGTGAGCCTTTACCTGAAGGTCAGTCCTCTGCTTCCCACTCTTCGTTTATCTCCAGGGCGCTGCCTGCAAGGACGCCCAGCTTGACGGCATTGATGGTTCGGTAGACGTCACTGGGATTCATCCTCTTTCCATCGACAGTTAAGAGGTGGTCATGGATGGAGATGCCGAAGAGTCGCTCGTTTTCCTGTAAGTAGGGAAGGATGAGCCGCCAGTCATGCTCGGTAAAGGGAGCGATCACTCCGCCGTTGAGCTGCTCGGGAACGATCTTTTTATGAGGGTCACGCACGAAGATGGCCCCGCCCGAGGCAAGGGAAAAGAGGTTTGATCCTGGATAGGGCGCCTCCAGGGACATCACGTTACCGTCATGGTCAAAGACAAGGCCGTTGAGGATAATGAAGCCGCCGCCATGATGGGGATCTCCGGCCATAAAGGACTCGGCGAGAAAATCAAGGGCCGTGCCGTTAATAACGGCCCGTGGTTTTCCCACGGCATTGATAAAGGGACGCCCTGCTGCGTTCCCTAGTACGTACACCTCACCGCCTTTTGCTCCGTACATGAAGGTCTGGCCCACATCGCCATAGATGACAAGCTTGCCCGACTTCATGATCTGTCCGATTTGATCCTGCGTATTGCCGTGGCAATAGATCTCAAGACCGTCTATACCTGATGCCAGGTAGTCCCCTGTGGAACCATAGGCATCGATGCGGACACCTTTTGTCTTTGGCCCCAGGCCGCAACCAAGAAAGCGTTGGCCACGGTGACCAAAACAGACGAACCTCCTCCAGCCACATTGATAGGCCTCGGCAATAATGCTGGCAAGAGAATCTGCGCCTTCCGGAGGAAACTCTCTCGCATTACAAAAAAGCGCCCTTTCAGAACCAGCCGGGGGACGGAGCGCCGTGCGGTTTTCGTAATCGATCCTGCGGCCATGCGGCGCGGTTCCGTTACCGCTGATCAGGGGAATCTGTCTGAAGATCGAATCGAGCGTACGGGATACCATTTGCATAATGCTTCGCCGCCTTTTGCTCCCCAAGGGGTATCGCTGGTCGAGAAGAAGCGTGAGCAAATCGATCACCGGCTCCTTCAGATCGTCCTTCGCAGAAAGAGCGAGAAGAAGGTCAAGGAAGCTATCAAGGTGCGCATAGTCCCATCGGGGTAAGGCCTCTCTTACATAACCAAAGATCTCACCTACGTTATGGCGAGACAAGTCCTTCACGATATCTCTCAGGGTATCTACATCGGCAGTTTTTAGATGCTGTTTTCCTGGGCCGTCGAAAGGAATCTGATGCGCAGGCACATCAATGACCCGGCCGAATTTATCGGTGCAGATAAGTTCCTTTGTGCCGGAAACGGACTCTCTGACGGTAAAAATGAATGCTCCACCGTCGGTATAGCTGCCGCCGCGGGCGTTCCAATAATAATCGGCAATGGTTCCGAAGCGAGAGTCTTCTTGCGCAAGACTCTCGAGGGTGGCATCGATGGCTTGCTTTTCCGAGCAGATAAGGCCGATCGCAACCTCGCCCTTCTGAAGTGCAAAGACCTGAGGTCTCAACATCGAGGTATCGGTAATGCCGATCAACTGGAATTGCTTGTTCCTCACATCGGTGCGGGCAATAATGAAGAACCAGGGTCCATCAGGCGAACCGTGGACATGCATTGTCTGAATCTGTCGGTAGATACGTTGTTTCTCTTCGGGCAGATGGTCAAAGTCCATCTCTACCGTTGGGGCGAGGGCCTCGATGATATATTCCAGGGGGTAGCCGTAGACCCTGTTTAAGAGATCCACGATCTGCACGGCTACCTCCGTATCAGTCAGAAAGAGGGGATAGATATTACGCTGGCGCAGGTACTGTGTAACCGAATAGTAATTGGCAAAGTCGCCGTTATGAACCAGGGCCTCATCGAGACCGATGAAGGGATGGGCGCCGCCGGGATGCCATACGCGTCCCTTGGTAGGATACCGCTGATGGGCGATCCAAATATGGGCATCGAAATTCTCAAGTTGATAATACTGGGCAACCTGTTCGGCATAGCCCACGATCTTGAGGATCATCATATTGCGGCCATGAGAAAGGACAAAGGCCTTCTTCTCTCCCAGGGCGCTGTACAGGGCAAGGTTGAGCCGGTAGGTATTCTGATAGATAAATTCTTCTTCCACCTTATCCGGCGGGAGTATCTCCAGATGATGCTCCTTGCGAAAGGCAACGAGGGCCTCGGGCTTGACACGGACAAAATAACGCTTTACCGCTGGCGGTTTTACCTCGAGCCCGGGGATATCACGGTAGTCATCCACGGTCTCCAGAAAGGCCTCGTGGGCAACCTGGAAATGGGGCCTGATGAAGCGCGCTTCCATCTCGGGAAGGACCGCATCATCGAGCAGGGCCACCTGGAGGAGAAATGCCTGGTCAAGGATCTTCTGGTCTACTCCCATCTTTGCCGGCGTAAGACCGACGGCAGCGAGTCCTCCGCCCTTTCCGTTGCCGCGGTTGTGCATTTGTACTGACGGCGCAAAGATATGCTTACCGCTCACCGGTATACTGCAGGCAAAGCCTGTTACGCCGCAGCCCCCTTCATCAACCTTTGTGTCTGCGCGTCTTATGAGCTTTTCCGCCGCTCGGAATGGCCTGCGTGCATCTATGATTGCCTGTGCTATCTTGCTTTGCTCCATGCTTGCTTATCCCGATGCGTAAAATCCTCTATTGTGTTTCCATCCCGGCATCTGTAAGAACCATCAATTAAGCTCTCCCTCGACCTCATCGGGCTTTATATAATCCAGATGTGCCAGGAGATCAAAGCGCCCGACAAGCTCCGTAACGTTCCTCATGCCCAGGCGCTTGAGGATATCGGTAAGCTGACGCTGCCACGCCAGATACATATTAACGATACGCTGCGTGGCCCACTCGATCTCTATAAGCTTCGTCAGCGCAGGATCGGTCGTTGCGATGCCGCGGGCACAGCCGCGGCCCGATTCGCAGTGATGACAACGGATACACTCCAAGGCCACCAAATCGGCCGTGCCGAGGCAGACGCCATCGGCCCCCATAGCAATGATCTTGGCCATATCATAGGCCGTGCGGATGCCGCCGCTGGCGATGACGGTGATCTTATCTCGGATGCCTTCGGCCTGGAGGAAGGTATGCACCTTCGGGACGGCATATTCGATAGGCATGGCGATATTCTTTTTCGCAATGTCCGGCGCAGCCCCGGTGCCGCCGTAACTGCCGTCTAGCTGGACGATATGCGCCCCGGCATAAAAACTCCCCACGACCACCATATCCACATCGGTGGGGGTCGATACCTTGACTGCCACCAGGGCCTTGTGGTTTATCTCTTTGATCCAGTCCACATGCTTTTTATGATCTTCCACGGAATAGACGCTGTGAAAAGGAAAGGGTGAAAAAAGGGCGTTCCCTGCAACTGCTTCGCGCATGGCAGCCACTGCCGGGGTTACCTTGTCGCCAAGGAGGTGGCCTCCGAGACCCGGCTTTGCCCCTTGGGCGTATTTGAACTCCACGATGCGAACGCGCTTTATCGTCTCTTCTCTCACGCCGAATAAACCCGTAGCGACCTGAGTAATCACGTGGTCGTCATAGGGGACAAGTTCATCAGGATAGCCTCCTTCGCCGGTGCAGCAGAAGGTGCCGAGTGCCGCTGCTGCACGCACCCGCGCGAGCATGGTGACGATGCTCACGGAGCCAAAGGACATGCCGCCGAGATAGAGGGGAAGAGGGATAGCAATGTTGGGACGGTTGTCTCCCGAGCGGTTCAGCTCGATGGCCGTGGAGATAGCATCATCCGGTATCTCTTTGCTGCTCTGTTTCGGAAAGATGAAACGGATCCTATCGAACCCTCCGCCCGAATCACCAATCTTATAATTGAGATCCTGATAGGGAAGCCTGCCGGTCTCAGCCATGTGCCAGGTACTAGCCAAAAGGTCTGCGGTCCAGCGCCTATCGCCAAGGACTTCAAATGACGGGTTGAGCTGGAGAGAGATGGCCTGCACAGGGCATCTCGAGACACAGTAAAACTCATTCTGGCTGCAGGAGAGACCGAGGCAGAGGTGTTCCGCGATAACCTTGGGCCGCCTTGATCCCGCCTTATAAACCCCATAGGGACAGAGTGCAACGCAGTGCCCACAGTTGTTGCAGGCGCTACCGATAGTAACGCGGTGCTTGCCCAGGGCATGGCGAAAGCGGCTTGGCATTGTCTGAGCCTTTGGATAGCTGCCGGTGTCTTCTTTACACGACATCGGTTAAACCCTCTTCCCCATGGATGCAAAGACCTCTTTTTCCAGGTCTTCAAAAAACATGGCTCGGCCCATCTCGCCGCGCAGCCTGCGCGCCTCTCGGATACCCATGGCGCCCAGTACCTCAAGGAGCTGACTGTGCCATGCAGCCACCATGTTTTTGATCCGCTCGGCGCCCCAGAGAGGATCGACACTGTCAAGCTCCACCGGACAAGCAATCCCCTCTTTGCAGCGGCGGCATACCCTGCACTCCATCGCCACCAGGAGCGGAATGTCGACACCAAGCGCATCGGCTCCGCAGATGATGATCTTTGCTACATGCTCGGCCATGGCGATCCCCCCGGAAGCGATCAAGGTCACCTCATCTCTCAAGCCCTCTTCGACCAACCTGCCATGTATCTCCCTCATCCGTTCCTTGATAAAGCACGGATCTTTCCCTTTTTCTAGGCCATATTCATCGGCGACAAGATGAAGCACCTCGGCGCCGTCGCGAGTCAGTTTTACGGCACGCTCGGCTGACGTGGGATTCAACTCCATCCTGATAAAGACAAGTGTTCCTGAATTTTTCTCTTTAATGAACTTCTGCATCTCTTCGACATGATCCCCGTCAGGTATTTCAATGATTAAGAGATTCTTGAGAATTTCACCACGCAGATCTTCCATATCGCCGTCGATATAAAGAATCACATTGGCAAGATACCTTGCCACGTCAGGGCTCATCTCCGACTGCCGCATGACAACAAAGGTTCCGAGTGCCTGTGCCGCCTCGAGAAGGGCCAGGGTGATCTGCCTGCGGGCTGGTGACCAGGGCAGCATGTCAAATATGATGGGCAGGGGTATCTCCACCAGGGGCGGCACCGTCGTCGTAATCCGTCCTGCAATATCGAATTCCAGCGCCATGACCTTTCGCCCTATATCGACGGTGGTGCTGATATATTCCCGTCCGTGGATGCCATCCCGTGTGGGGCGCACGATCTCCGACATGTCGGTCCACATGGCGTCAAAACCGGGGCCGGCGAAGGGCCCGCCGTAGCCGGCGCCTGACACCGGAATTCGTCCGCTCTCCGCCTGGGACCAAAGCGCAGCGATGATCTCGGGCGTCCAGTATGAATCGCCGAGCGCCTTATACTGGGGGTTTAACCCCTTCTGGATCAGCCTCTGGGGGCAGCCCTGTACACACCGGAAACAGTCCTTGCATGCCGTATCCAGCGAGTCGAGCATCTCGCGCACCTCCAGACTGCGCTTCTCATATACCTTATAGACACAATCCTTTTTCACGCAACGATGGCACTTCAGACACCCCTCATCCCAGGCGATGACGCCTGATCGCGTAATCGCCGGAAAGCGGCTGGGTACCGGCTCGGTTTTTATATGATATTTCGGGGGCATTCTTGTATCTCTCTTATACGGCGGTTCTCAGGGCAAGTCCGGCTTTTTCGACGAGCTGCGGCACCACCTCTTCCCACTCAATGGCCATGATGTGGATGCCGCGAATACCATTCATCTCCTTGATCTCGGAAAACGGTTTTCTTTCCGCTGTAATCACCCCTGTGCTCATCTATATATGTCTCCGTTGCCTTTCTTGCCCCTGGGCCTTCACCGACAGAGGGCCTACAAAAACTTCTCGTGCAAGAAGCTCCCGTGCCAGCGTATCTATGGTCGTGGTCGTCCCCGCAGGTACATGGATAAGCTCGAGACGCTCCTTTGCCAGGCCGATCTCCTCAATAAGCCTCTGGGCATAGGCAAGCCGCTTCCGCGCGCGAATATTTCCCTCCCGGTAGCAGCACGCCCCCTCGGGGCAGGTAACGACATAGACCTTATCGGCGCCGGATTCCAGCGCACGCATAAGGTGCAGAGGCTCGATGCGTCCGCTGCACGGCAAAGGGAAAAATTTTATCTGCGAGCCGAGCTCTTTTTCCAGGAGACGTCGATGTGCATCCTGCTCAGCATCAATTCGCTGACAGAAGAAGATCATTACCCGCGCTGCCTTTTTTTGATCCATAGAAGCCTCTCCTTATCTTCGACCCTCGTGTCGACAAAAAAAAGGCGTCTTTTTAAGACGCCCTTGTCATTTCATTGACACTTCCTCGTGTCATTGTTTATAGCATACTCACCTATAAGCCGTCTGTCAAGTCCTTTTCTCCCTTAATCGAGCATAGAGAGGGATCATTCGGACAGGATCTTTTCCGCTTCTGTCCGATAGGCATCCATCACATACGGGATACCCGAAATCTTTGCGGCCTCCTCGGTCAGTGCCATGAGGTCCTTGCGCGATACGAGAGAGAGCCGAAAGTTTCTGCTTCCGGCCATCAACTGCTGAAGCCCAACCCTAATTTTTTGACAGAAGGTATAGATGCCTATGGCACCGAGAGGAATATTCTTCATTTCATTTCCGTACTTGCCCTTAAGCTCTTCATAGGAAACGAAGATTTCCTCGACGCTCTTGCCGTATTTGGCGACGCCTTTGGGAAGGTCATTCTCCGCCAGCCACTGTCCGATGTTTTTCCCCACCATGCCTGGGATCATGAGTGCACGGCCCATGCAGACGGCCTTGACATAAGGGCTTCCCATGGCAATGGCCTTAAACACACCGTCTTCACCAGAGAAGCCACCGGCCATGGCAAGATCAGGCACCCTGATCTTCTTCTTGGCGAGCTTCTCACTGAACTGATAGGCAAGGGAGTGGAGGTAGAACGACGGAATGCCCCACTCGTTCATCATCAGCCAGGGACTCATCCCCGTACCACCCGGGGCGCCATCGATAGTGAGGAGATCCAATTTGGCCTCCGCTCCATACCGCAACGCCATCGCAAGCTCCACCATGGAATAGGCGCCGGTCTTCAACGTAATCCTCTTATACCCAAGTTTACGCAGCCGCTCAACCTCCTTGAGGAACCCTTCCTTATCCACAAAACCGAGCCGAGAATGACGTTCAAACTCCTTGATCTCCCCTTCCTTGAACGCTTTCTGGACCTCGGCGATAGTGGGATCAGGAGTGACGATATACCCCCTCTTTTTGAGTTCGAGGGCCCGCTCGAGCTCCCTGACCTTGATCTCACCACCAATGCACTTGGCGCCCTGACCCCATTTAAGCTCAATCGTATCGAGTTTGTGTTTATTTAAGACGTACTCCGCCACGCCAAAGCGCGTATCCTCCACATTCATCTGAATAAGGATCTCTCCATACCCCTCGTGGAATTTTCGATAGGTCTCGATACGGCGATCCATCTCCGGAGAGCTCGTGACCTTCCCGTTCTTGTCTAATTCCAACTTGGGGTCGATACCGCAGACATTTTCGCCGCAGACGGCGGTGATTCCCGCAATGGCGGCACCGATGGCAAAGTGCTCCCAATTCTTCTGGGCAATAAAAGTGGAACCCAATGCGCCGGTAAAGATAGGCACGCGCATCTTGACCTTCTTATCCCATCCGTACTCGGTCTCGGTATCGACTGCTGGGAAAATGGCCGTATCGGGACTCGGCGTTACTCCACTAGGCAATCCCTCTGCGCCGACGGCATACCCTTGGATGTTGAGGTGAGAGTAATCAACGGGATAATCCTTATCTGCACCCGCCGTAATTTCACCGAAAGGCCCCGGATAGATCACCTCCCGCCCTCGGAACGATGCAAGCCAGGCCTCGCAACCTCCCTTGCACCCGTCAAGGCAGTCGGTGCAGAGCCCGGACATGGGAACAACAGTCCGCGAACGGTTAAACGTCCCTGTTGCCGCACTTGCATTTGGTCTTTTCAAATTCATTATCAACTCTCCTTTCCGTAAATCATAATTTTTTTAAAAAAAAGACGTCCATTCTTGAACGCCTTCGCGTGCATCCAGAGCGCAGCCTAATCTCGATTTTTTCACTATCAGGTTACCGTTAGTATGTCAAGGATTATTTATTTCAAAAAAAACTCCCTGATTAAGGATAGGGCTTCATATAAAAAGATATTTACAAAAAGGCAGGGGTGTGATAATAGAAAAAGTGGGGGAAAACAGGGCGAAAAGCTCCTGCGCTGGTGCCAACCGGCGTTGTGGTTCAGGAACCCCCCTAAAACCCCATAGCCTGTACCGTGTTTTCCCCCCTAATGTGACAATAAGGGACTTCTTCAATGAAGTCCCTTATTTTTTACACTATGTTTAAAAATTTTCTATAATCACGGCGTTTATGCGTTATCCGTAAGAAATACGGAAAATTCTGAGAGGAAAATTAGCGATGCATAGATAAAAAATTATTGAAAAAATCACGAGCAATAAGCGCGTGAGATTATGAGCCGTCATCGTAAAGAATTATTCGTTCACCCTGACAATCGTTTTCTTACCTTCTCAATTTCCTAATGCTCTATCAGGTTATGTAATGATGTCGAGAAGAACGATTCTTTTTTCTCCCCGACGCTACCCATCGAATAATGTCTTGCCTTTATGCTCGCCAAGCGGCTATATTATTTGTTTCACGGAGGAACAGTGCAGAAATTACCGAGACAGGTTACACTAAATAACGAACCTCGGAGGGCCGTGCGCAGAAGCATGGCCCGTTTCATGTTTTTCGTCGCGTTCCACCTGCTTTTTGTCAGCCTTTGCCCGGCAATCGCCCTCCCCTCTCTGCCGAGCGAAAGAGTCCGCTTCCACTATAGGGTCCATAAACTCGGTACTACCGTGCTTACCGCCTCGCTCTCCATCGAACGGGATGGCCCCTT
>Ga0154798_1086_pt1 | contig 11458 bp, 13 predicted proteins | sample Rifle2008BG16ft_FD_105806 | JGI IMG/M metagenome (GOLD analysis project Ga0154798, IMG submission 105806) | Deltaproteobacteria bacterium RBG_16_54_18 | reverse complement strand
TTTGCACCCGGTCCGCTCGATGATGGAACGGATGTTCTTCCCCAGGGGGCCGACGACGTCCCTGATCCGGTCGGGGTTTATCTGGATGGTTATGATACGGGGGGCGTGTTGGGAGAGTTCCGCGCGCGGCCTCTCCAGGGTTTGGTGCATGGCGTCAAGGACCTTGAGCCGGGCCTGGCGGGCCTGGTGGAGGGCCTGCCCCATGATTTCCTTACTAAGGCCGGGTACCTTTACATCCATCTGCAGGGCCGTGATCCCCTGTGCCGTTCCCGCCACCTTAAAGTCCATATCGCCGTGATGATCTTCATCCCCTGCAATATCGGTCAGAATGGCGACCTGGGTGTCTTGCTTCATGAGCCCCATGGCGATGCCGGCCACGGACGCCTTGAGGGGCACCCCGGCATCCATCAGGGAGAGACAGCTCCCGCAGACGGTGGCCATGGAGGAGGAACCGTTGGACTCCAACACCTCCGAGACCACCCGAATCGTATAGGGAAACTCCTCGGCCGAAGGCAGAATGGGCAACAGTGCCCGCTCCGCCAGGAAACCGTGCCCCACCTCGCGCCTGCTCGGCGCCCGGAGAAAAGAGACCTCACCGACGCTGAAGGGAGGAAAATTATAGTGGAGCATAAAGGTCTTATACATGTCACCCACGAGGAGGGATTCCACCTTTTTTTCATCTTCTGACGTCCCGAAGGTCGTCACCGCTATGACCTGTGTTTCTCCCCGGGTGAAGAGCGCCGAACCGTGGGTGCGCGGCAGCAGGCCTACCTCACTGCTGATCGGCCTGATGTCCGCAGGCCCCCTGCCGTCAAAACGTTTCTGTTCTTGAAAAATGGAAGAGCGGATGATCTCCCGCTCGGCGTACTCACAGGACCTCCGCACCTCGCCGGCGAATTCCCCCTCTTGACCGCCGAACCGTTCCATCGCCTCTTGAAAAACTTCTGCAATCCTGTCCCGGCGTTCAATCTTGTGCGCGATCTGAAAGGCGCTGCTGAGCAGCGGCTTGACATGGTCCTTGACCTCGTCCCACAGCGTGCCGCCTGTCTGCAGGGGTGTATGGGCCCTCTTTTCCTTACCGCAGCGCTTTTTTAACTCCTCCTGCATGGCGAGGATCGGTTTGATGGCCTCATACCCGGCGAAGATCGCTTCGAGGACGGCCGCTTCATCGACGACCTGTCCGCCCCCTTCAACCATCATCACCCCCTCGCGGTTCCCCGCAATGACGAGTTCGAGATCGCTCCGTGTCAAATCTTCCGTCGTGGGGTTGAAGACGAAATTTCCGTCAACCCTCCCTACCTTGACCCCGGCCAGGGGGCCGTCAAAGGGAATGGCCGATATCTGCAGGGCGGCCGATGCCCCGATGATCCCCAGGATGGCGGGATCACTCTGCCGGTCCACGGAAAGAACCGTGGCAATCACCTGGGTCTCGTTGCGGAACCCCTTGGGGAACAGCGGCCTGATCCCCCGGTCGATCAGACGGGAGGAAAGGACTTCTCTTTCCGTCGGACGCCCCTCGCGCTTAAAGAAGCCCCCGGGGATGCGCCCTGCCGCATACGTCATCTCCATATAGTTTACCGTGAGCGGAAAGAAGTCCTTGTCTCTTTTCTCCTCACGCTCCGTTACCGCCGTTACCAGGACAACGGTCTCCCCATAATGAACGAGGACAGCACCATCTGCCTGTTTCGCAACCCTCTCCACCTCGATGACGAGGGTCCGCCCCGCCCATTCTTGTTCAAGCTTCGTATACATGCTATCTCCTCTCAAAAATCCGGTACTACTTCCTAATTCCCAGCCGTTCAATCACCGTTCGGTAGCGCTCCGTATCGTTGCGTTTGAGATAATCGAGGAGCGATCGCCGCAGACTAACCAGCCGCAGGAGCCCCTGCCGGGAATGATGATCCGTTTTGTGTGTTTTAAAGTGTTCCGTCAGATAATTAATACGTTCCGTGAGCAGTGCTATCTGTACCTCCGATGAACCGGTATCTTTCGCGTGTATCTTGAACTGCTCCACGATCTCTTTCTTCTTTTCAACCGCTAAAACCATCGATCTTCCTCCTTTGTGACCGAGAAAATAATCTTTGTTTCATACTGCCATACGTTATGTCGAGCATCGCTAGGCATAGTCTTTTTTTGTACCATACGGGGGGTTTTTTGTAAACAGCACATCGTGAAAGACCCTGAGCGGCTTGATCACGAGGTCTTGGCCGTCCCGCTCGATCTCCCCCACCGCAATGAGCGCCCCCCCATTTCCTGCTACTACGCGCACTGTCTGCCCGGCCTCCGCCTGCCGATCGCCGCCGGGCAATGAGATGCCTTGCCCGTTGGTGATATGCAGGGCCTGCGCCTCGTCCACCTCGATGGCGGGCAAAAAGCTCACGGCCTGCGAAAGGGGGATTATCGAGTCTGAGGTAAGCCCCTCTTCGACCGTATCCAACGTCATGGCGTCAGCAAGGCAAAAGTTACCGCTCCGTGTCCGCCGCAGCGCGGCCAGGTGGGCACCGCATCCCAAACACTGACCGATATCGTGGGCCAGCGTGCGTATGTACGTCCCCTTGGAGCACTCGACGTGGAGCTCAAGCGCGGGCAAGGCGATCCCCGTAAGCTCGAGCACCGATATCTCCACCTCCTGCAGGGCCCGCTCCACCTCTTCTCCCCTGCGTGCCAGCTTGTACAGGGGCTCGCCACGCTGTTTGTGCGCAGAGTACATGGGGGGGAGCTGCATGATCCGCCCCCGAAACCGCCCGAGGACATCTTCTATCTTCCGGGGAGTAAGATCATACCCCCCCGGATCTACCGCGTGCAAGATTTGCCCTTCTCGATCCTGGGTATCCGTGGTCACCCCGAGGCAAATAAACGCCTCGTACACCTTTTGCCCGTCCTCTAAAAAGGGGGCGAGCTTGGTCCCCTCTCCTAACATTATGGGAAGCACCCCCGTGGCGAGCGGATCTAGAGTCCCCAGATAACCGATCTTTATCCCCGGCAGCACCCGCTTGAGCCTGCGCACCACGTCGTACGACGAGATCCCAGCCGGTTTATCGACGACGAAAATTCCATTCACCCCGGTGAAGACCCCCTGTTATGCGCCTTCGTCGCTGCCCTTGACACCGCGCAAGAGCTCTTCGATATGCTCCCCGTGTTCCAGGGAGTCGTCAAACCGAAAGGTGATCGTCGGCATATATTTGAGCCGCATCCTCTTGCCGAGCTCCCGCTTGATATACCCTGTGGCGCTCACCAAACCCTGGAACGACTCATCCTTCTCCTGCGCTCCGCCAAAGACACTGTAGTAGACCGTGGCCGTACGGAGGTCATCAGAGACGGCAACTTTGGTAATGGTGACAAACCCTATCCGCGGATCCTTAAGTTCCACGAGCAGGATTTGCGAAATCTCTTCCCTGATTTGGTCGCCTACCTTTTCTGACCTTTTAAACCTCACCATAATTAAAGTGCAAAAATTCTATCTCCGTGCCCACCACCTCGAACAGGCCCAGCCGTTCTATGTAATTAAGCACCGTATCGAGGGAGGCATTGATGAATCGTTGGTCCGACCCCACCAGGCAAATCCCTATGCGTGCGCGCTGCCAGAGATCCTGTGCTCCCACTTCGGCGATGGAACAATTGAACTTTCCCCGTACCCGTGTCACGAGGCTCTTGATTACCTGTCGTTTCGCCTTGAGTGATGATCCCTCGGCGAGAACAAGATCAAGATGACATACCCCAACCACCACCGCGTTACTCCACCTACCGTGTCACCTCTTCGTAAGTAAAGGCCTCAATGGTATCGCCGACCTCCCAGGTGTCGTACCCCTCGACCCCGACGCCGCATTCGTAACCCGCCTGCACCTCTTTAGCATCGTCCTTAAAACGCTTCAACGAGGTAACGTTGCCTTCATGCACCAGATCGCCGTTTCTGAAGAGACGTACCTCCGCTCCTCTGGCCAATTTACCCTCCACCACATAACTGCCGGCTATCACCCCGATCTTGGATACACTAAAGACATTGCGCACCTCGGCCTTGCCGAGGACGACTTCTTTCTTAATCGGACCGAGGAGCCCCTTGAGGGCCCTTTCCACGTCCTCAATAACCTCGTAGATGATGTCGTACACCCTGATATCCACCTGCTCTTGCTCCGCTACCTTCCGTGCCTTGCCGAGCGGAGCGACGCTGAATCCGACGATGATGGCATCGGAAGCGGCTGCCAGGTTTACATCCGTCTCTGAGATACCGCCGACTCCCTCATGGATGATCACGATCTTGACCTCGTCGGTGCTTAACCGCCCCAGGGCCTCATGAATGGCTTGGATGGAGCCTTGGGTGTCTCCCTTGAGGATGAGCCGTAATTCCTTGGTCGCCCCCTGCTGGATACGCTCGTAGAGATCCTCGAGGGATAACCGCTCTGATTTGGTCTCCACCTCTCCCCGCAATTGTTTCTGGCGAAAGAGGCTGATGTCCTTCGCCACCTTCTCGCTCTCCACGCAGATAAAATCATCCCCGGCATTGGGTATATCGGTAAATCCGATTACCTCGACCGGCGTGGCCGGCCCTGCCGCAGGTACCTGTTTTCCCCACTCATCCAGCATCGCCTTTACCCGGCCATAGGTACCCCCGGAGACAAAGACTTCGCCGGTCGTGAGGGTTCCTTCTTGAATCAAGACCGTCCCCACGGGGCCGCGTCCGCGATCCAACCAGGCCTCCACCAGGACCCCCCTCGCAGGCTTATGGGGGTTCTCTTTGAGATCGAGCATCTCCGCCTGCAGGAGGACCAACTCCAAGAGCCCCTCGATCCCCGTGCGCTTCTTTGCCGATACCTGCGCGTACAGGGTATGCCCCCCCCATTCCTCGGGGACCAAACCCAGTTCGGTCAGGTCCCGCTTGACCTTTTCCGGATCTGCCTCCGGCTTATCTATCTTGTTGATGGCGACGATCAGAGGGACCTCGGCGGCCTTGGCGTGATCGACGGCCTCGACGGTCTGCGGCATGACCCCGTCATCGGCTGCCACGACCAACACGACGATATCCGTCACCTGGGCCCCCCGCGCCCGCATCGCGGTAAAGGCCTCGTGGCCGGGGGTATCGATAAAGACGATCGTCCCCTTGTCGAGTTCCACTTTATAGGCCCCGATATGTTGCGTGATGCCGCCGGCCTCTTCGTCGACCAGGCGGGACTTTCTGACGGCATCGAGCAGCATGGTCTTCCCGTGGTCCACATGCCCCATGATCGTGACGACCGGTGGACGGGGTATAAGGGTATCCGGGGTATCCTCGACCCGCTGCAGGAGTTTGTCTACATCGATGGCAACGTTCTCTACCTCGTAACCGAACTCACTCGCCACCAGGGCGGCAGTATCCACATCGATCGTCTGGTTGACGGTGGCCGTTACCCCGAGATCGAACAATTTCCTCCCTACTTCCCCCACCTTCGTCCCCATCCGCCGGGCCAACTCTCCCACCGAGATTACCTCGCTGATCTTGATGACCTTCTTGATGGCCTTAGGTGTTGTTATCTGGGTCTTGAGGCGCGGTCGCGTAATGACCTTTTTCTTCGTGTATCTTGGAAAGGTAAAGACTCGTTCCCCCCTGCGCGCGACGGGCACCACCTCTTCAAGCTCTTGACCGGAAATGGTTATGACCTCCCGCCGTTTCCGGAAGCGCTTGCGGGCCTTCGGCTCCGGTTCTTCCTGTATCCGTTTGCCCTTGCGTTCTTTTTTCCCCTTCTCGGCCGGTGGCTCTTCTACTACCGGTATCTTCTCTACAACTGCTTGGGGGCGTTCTCCCCGGGGGGGAGCAATTTTTTCAGGGGGCACTGGCACCGGAGGCGCCTGCAGATCGACTCTTCCCACAACACGCGCCGCTTTCGTCCGGCCCTTCGGGATCTTAACGATACGGGGTTCTTTCTGCGGGGTCTTCGGTGTTGGTTCCTGCGGCGGTGAAACCACTTCCACAACTGATTCTACCGCGGCCTCCGCCTGGTCTTCTGCCGCCAACTGTTCCTCGGCAGCAGATTCCATCTCTGTCATCCGCTTACGCCTGCGGATGACCGTCGGCTTGATCCGTCGTTCTTCGACTTGGAGCTTGTCTTCTTCTTCCATCAATCCTCTACCTCGTTACCCGTCACCGGCGTCAATCTCCGTAAAAAGCCCTCTTCCGCATCGCGGGGCAGTGCGCTACGCAACGCATGCGCTAATCTACCCCTTTTCTTACGCAACAGGGTAACACAGTTCCGGCTGGGACACAGATACGCACCCCTACCCTGGAATCTCACGTGGGTATCTGCCACCGGCACTCCGTCTTTGATCGTAATCCTCATCAACTCTCCCTGCGGCCGCCGCTGACCGCACCCGAGACAGGTCCTGATGGGCACATGGTTTGGCGTCATTCTCCCGTATCGATATAGTCCTTCGCCGTCTGGATCAACCCCTCCGCCTTTTTGCGGCTAACACCGGGAAGCTGGGAAAGGATTCCGATATCCGCCTGAAAGAGATCCCGGACGCTCGCATATCCCGACTCCTGCAGGAGTGTCGCGGTCTTTTTTCCGACGCCGGGCAGCCGTTCGACGGAATCGTCTCCGCGTTTGACGCGCTCCTGTTTCCCCCCCTCCGACACCTTCGTAAGTCCGATCAGGGAGCGGGCGGCCTCCACCATCTTTTCCCCCTTCTTTTCACCGATGCCGCAAATCCTTCCCAGTTCTTCGCCGTCCGCCTCGGCTACATCCTCGATGGAGTAAAATCCTTCGTCGTAGAGGACGCGGGCAATAATTTCGCCGATCCCGGGTATGGTCGAAAGGCGTTGGACTACCTCTTCCGAGAGCTTCTCCATCTTCGATTCGCTCTTGATGTCGATCTTCCAACCCGTCAATTTCGACGCCAGGCGCACGTTCTGACCCCGTTTGCCGATGGCCAGAGAAAGTTGATCGTCGGCGACAACGATCTCCATATATTTTTCCTCATCGTTGAGATAGACCTTCGACACCTTGGCCGGAGACAGGGCATTACAGACGAACTTGGCGGGATCCGCGTTGTAGGGGATGATATCGATCTTTTCTCCCCGTAGTTCCTGTACCACGCTCTGTACCCGGGAACCCTTCATCCCCACCGATGCCCCCACCGGATCAACATCAGAGTCGCTGCTGTACACGGCTATCTTGGACCGCTCCCCTGGCTCTCGCGCCACATTCATCACCCGTACGATCCCCTCGGAAATTTCCGGGACCTCGAGTTCAAAGAGCTTGGCCAAGAAGCCGGGGTGGGTTCGGGAGAGATAGATCTGACAGCCGACGGGGGTCCGCTGGACGTCCAGGATATAGACTTTGATGCGATCACTCCGCTTATAGACCTCGCGGGGGACCTGTTCCCGTTTGGGCAAGATGGCCTCGGCCCGGCCAAGGTTCACGTAGATGTTACCCCGCTCGATGCGTTGGATAAAGCCGGTGACCACGGCGCCCTTACGGTCCTTATACTCGTTATAGGTGGTCTCCCCCTCGGCATCCCTGACCCGCTGCATGATAACCTGTTTGGCCGTTTGGGCCTCGATCCTGCCCAATTCTTCAACGCTCAGCTTCATCCCTAAGCTGTCACCAACTTCCGCCTCGGCGTCCATCACTTGTGCCTGTTCCAGCGAGATTTCCAAATCGGGATCTTCGACGACCTTGTCGACCACCGTCTTAAACTGAAAGAGTTCGACCTCACCCAGCTCTTCGTTGTAGTGGGACTCGATTTCCCGTTGTAGGCCATAGCGCTTCTTTGAGGCCTTCAGCACGGCGTCTTCCAGGGCCTCGATGATGACCCGCTTATCGATCCCCTTATCTCTGCCCACCTGTTCAATGAGATAATTAAGGTTCTGATTCATGATAGTGCCCTCACAAACGATTTACCTCGACTTCAAGGTTCGCCTTACGGATAGCGGCGAGGGGAATGGAAAAGACGTCGCTTCCCTCCACCTTAACCATGATCTTGCCCTCGGCACAACCGAGCAGCGAGCCTCTGAAGTTGCGTCTCCCTGATACGGGATCAGTAGTCTTAATGTGCACCTGCCTGCCAGTATAGAGGATAAAATCCGCCTCATTCTTTAAGGGCCTGTCCAAGCCGGGAGACGAGACCTCGAGACGGTACGCAGCCGGTATGATATTGCCCACATCAAGTAACTGTCCGAACTCTCTATTCACCCGGGCACACTCATCGAGGGTTATCCCCCCCTTCCGATCGAGTAAGACCCTGAGGACCCACCCCCCACGCTCAAACTTGTATTCGATGTCCACCAGCGACAAGCCTTCATCCGCCAGAAGGGGGGCGAGGATTTCCTCGGCCTTCTGTACGATGGCCCTCGTGTTCATAACCGTGGCCCCTAACAAAAAAGCGGGTTTTTATACCCGCCTTTCGAAAAAAAGCAGGATTTGTTATCAATATTTTTAACACAGACGCGGTAAAAAAGCAAGGATTTTTTATCGCTCAATGGATGATGAGGTTGACCTTCTGTTCCCCTTTTTCAAGCTTATCCCCTACCGAGGAGCCGCAACGGCTGCACAAGTATTCATACTTTTCACCCTCCGGGAGGATCAGGAGTAACCGCTTACGAACGGGGGTCGCCATCTTGCAGCGCGCGCAGAAGAGAGTGGTGGCCTCAAAGTTCTTGAACTCTTCTCGTGTCATGCATGACAACATAATGCCGAACCGCATCTTCGTCAAGACGACTATAAGGCCAAACCAATTAATAATCGGGGAGCTGCATTGCATACCGATGTAAAAAATATTATTGACAACTAACCTTTTTAATGGGAAAATATGGCATCAAAATAATAAAAAATCTTGACCATGAACGAGAGAAGAGCAGGAGGTATTATGAACGTGCGCAAGAGTCACATGAGAAGGATCATCGCTATTGTCCTCGCCAGTCTTCTCCTCGCACCGGCGCTGGTGTGGGGTCAGGGCGAAGACCAACCAGGGGGAACGGAGATCGTCTTTGATCTAGTAATTGCCCGTCCGCTTGGTTTTGTGGGCCTGGTACTGGGGACAAGCATTTTTCTCGCCACCTACCCCTGTGCCGTCGTTACGGGGAGCGCAAAGAAAACTGCCCATGCGCTGGTGACCGAGCCGTACGAATTCACCTTTGAGCGCGATCTGGGAAGCTATTAGGTCTCCGATAACCACATATACCGTAGCATATTCTTCCGCGAGCATAACGGCAGCGGGGAAATCTGCAAGCATCCTTACCTCTCTATAAAACATTCATACGGTAATACGAGAATAATGCTGGAGGAAGTATGTATTTCATCATCCGTTTGCTGATCACCATGGTGGCGATCCTTATCATCGCCTATCTCCTTCCGAATGTGATCATGGTGGAAAGTATCATGGCGGCCTTGGTCGCAGCCTTTTGTTTGGGGATCGTCAACACCTTTATACGGCCTGTCGTCGTCTTGCTCACCCTCCCGCTTACCGTTGTCACCTTTGGCCTCTTTCTCCTGATCATCAATGGATTACTTCTTTGGCTGGTCTCGGCAGTCGTACGGGGATTTCACGTCAATGGCTTTTGGGGCGCCCTCCTCGGCGCAGTTTTGATCAGCATCGTGAGCTGGCTATTGACCAGGTTTCTGCAACCACGGCGAAGAAAAACGCCCCATCCTCTTGACGATGACCGTGTCATTGATATACCGAGGTCCCGGCAAGGGGGAAAAAGTCAAGGCTACAACCTTCCACCCGGGTTAAGGCATTGAAACTCCCACACCAGGTTATTATATTAATGGTCGGGGAAAACCGAGCCTTAAACTCCCCGCCGGTGTAAGCCGGCGGTGCGGTCGTAGGGGTACCCCCAGAATTCCCCCCCCCTGCGCCGGGTTTTCCCCCTTAAATTTTGAAATTCTGCAGAATTCCCTCCTGTGTTGGTCTTCCCCCTTAAATTTTGAAATTCTGCACCTGATCATTCCGCGCCATCTGCTCCACTTCATGCCTGCCGAGTGTGGCTGCCGCACAATGTTAAGGATATGTGAGAAAAGAATAGGGGCTCTCCCCTCACCGTGCGCACGCGGAAAGGGTGCAACAGGTGATCACTGCAGCGATTACCCTTGCGTATGACTGGGATGGCCTTATTGCCAGTTTTCTGTCTGGGGTTGGGGAAGTTGGTAGCTCTTCAGGTGCTGAATGTAGGCATTAAATCCATCGTCACCGCGCGCGTCCAGTCTGGTAATCTCCGGCAGTAATTGCTCCATCACTTTCGGATCCTTGACTACATCAATTGAATACTGCAATGCTGGATTGGATCGTTGCAAGAGGATATAGGCCCGCTGTTGTTCCTTGCTTAACGAGAGAAAGGCGTCCAACTCGCGCAGCATGGCGGGCTTGTCGGTATCAAGATACCCATCGACCTGCATCAGGAGATTAAGGCTGAAATCACCGCAGTGAAAATGGCTGTGCATCTCATCAAGATGTTCCACGAGCAGCCTGATCTCCGCCACGATTTCGTCATCGCTCATGGGGACAAACTGCCCCTCCGCGACCAGCTTGTTGATGGGCGACTGCGGGTGTAAGGCGAAGGTGCGCACCCGGATGTGATCCGGTCTGATGGCATTGAGCACGCGGGCGGTCTCAACGGCGTGTTCAGCGCTAAGCTGCCTGCCGCCGAGACCCGGCATGATGTACTCGGAAAGGGAAACTCCACTTTCCTTGACCCGTTGCCCGGCAGCGATCAGCTCCTCGGGGGTTGATCCCTTGTGCATCAGCTGCAGGACCGCTGCCGAGCCGCTTTCCAAACCCGTGTGGATCCGCGTCAAGCCGGCCTCCTTGAGCGTCTTATACTCATCAGCGCTCTTCCGTTTCAGACTCTTGGCGCGGGCATAGGTCGTGATATTGGTAATGTTGGGAAACCGCTTTTTGATATGCCGGATAATCGCCACCAGATCCTCCGTCGGGAGGAGGAGATTGTCGGCATCCTGCAAGAATGCCGAGGTAATCTGACTGCTATGCGGCTGATAGGCCTCGGCCATGGCATCGATATCTTGAATAACCTCCTCGACGCTGCGTTTGGAAAAGGTCGTCCCCTTGTATGCAGGACAAAACAGACAGCGATTCCACGGACAATTTCTCGTCACCCGCACCAACAGGCTCGACGCCTCGCTCGGGGGCCTGATTACTCCTTGCTCAAACATCGCGGTTGCTCCCTCCATTTTTATCTCCCGCTTCCTGCGGCGCATAGCCAACCCCGTCGGGGTCAACAAAGCCGTGCCCACGCTGCAGATCACTTACAGCCCTTGGCACACCGCAAGAAATATAATGCTCATTTAATGTAACAATTAGGTCTGTAAAATCAAGTCCATGTGTGGATCGGCAGGCACGAATAGCAAGAGGACAGAACATGGCCGGGATCAAGTTATGTGACGTTTTCCATCTTTTTGCTTGACACGACCTCCCACGCGTGATATCTCTATGCCTAATGTTTAAAACCTTGGTTTTATAAGTAGAACCTATG
>Ga0154798_1025_pt1 | contig 11485 bp, 9 predicted proteins | sample Rifle2008BG16ft_FD_105806 | JGI IMG/M metagenome (GOLD analysis project Ga0154798, IMG submission 105806) | Deltaproteobacteria bacterium RBG_16_54_18 | reverse complement strand
AAGCCGGAACCGGAAAAAAAACAGCAATCGTCTAAAGACCAGAAGCCGGATAAGGTTTTAGTAAAAAAAGATACGGTTGAAGGGCTTAAAAAGACAAATAAGGAGAAAAAGGCCGAGCTGGTTAAGGATCCTGATAAATCTCTGCAGGATGCGATTGCCAAGATGGAAAAAAGCGTGGCAAACCGTAGCACAGAGGGCAAGTCATACGGTGGGCAAACGGGGACAGGTTCAACAGCGGCCGTGACTTCCTCGGGGAAAGCAGGTCCAGGAACAGGTTCAGGTATAGAAGGGAGTATTGATACTGGGTCGGTCCAGGCCAAGGTCAATCAGGCGTGGGTCCTTCCGGCGAACCTTCCCAAGACAAATAATGATCTCGTGGCAATCATCGTCGTCGTCATCGACAGGGCAGGAAAAGTTAAGAATTCACGGTTCGAAAAGAAATCCGGCGATGACCTTTTTGATCAATCGGCCATGCGAGCGATTAAAAAAGCAGAACCTTTTTTGCCTATTAATGCACAGTTGATCGATAAAGAAATAGGGCTTGTATTTGACCCATCAAAAAAGTGAATGCAAGCAGGCCTCAAACGTTTGTTGCATGATGTACAGATGAGAAGAAGGCTGGCGTGATTTTCGATACTTGAGTCCCTCACATTCAGGAGTTTTGCCTGAATACACCCCTCCTCTCGGAGGGCGCGGCCTCCATCAGCGCTTACAAAATAGGGTTTTCCTGCAGGACGCTAGTGTTCTACTTTGTTACCACCCACAAAGCGTGGATGATGCCCGGTACATAAAAAATAATACAAAGAATGATATTGATGATAAAATCTTTGCCAAAGCCCTTTTTGATGAGCACGGCCACAAAAGGTATCAGTATTGCCAAGATGATGAGCAACACGCTGACCTTCTTCCCTCTTTTTTTTGCCATCGCCCTTCCTCCTTGTGAGTGATCTTTGGTGCGGCGTTAGTGTGGCTGTTCCCTCTCTCTTTTTTACTTATTGCTTATTCTCAATCGTAGTGATCTATCATATACTTAATAATCACCCCACGAACACCCATACCCTAACATTTTTCTTTCCTATGGTCAACGTTAAAAAATAAGTCACGCTGAGGGACGTCATTATAATACTGCACTCCAACCCGCGAGATGCCGCTCCTTTACAAAGGCGCTGGGCGATGGTAGCATGTATGTTCAAAAAAGGACTGAACTATGGCGAGACAAAAGAAGCGCGCGATCCTGTGTCCCAACTGTAAGAGCCTGATCAGCAGAGATGAGGAGCAATGTCCGTACTGCGGGGTACGCCGTCCCGGCACGTGGTGGAAGCATAATTTTTTGACGCAGGGGTTCCGCGACGGCGACTACATCCTGATAGCCATTATCTACGTGAACATCGGCTTCTATGTCCTTTCGCTCCTGCTCAATATTCGGGGGACCGGCTTTTCGGCAAACCCGCTGGCGTTGTTATCGCCTGACCCTATGAGCCTCATACTTCTGGGGGCGTCGGGGACCATTCCGATTAATCAGTTCCACTCGTGGTGGAGCCTCCTTGCTGCAAACTACCTGCACGGCGGCGTCCTCCACATCCTCTTCAATATGCTCGCCTTGCGGCAACTGGGGCCCCTGGTTGTCGAGGAATACGGCCAATACCGAATGTTCATCATCTACACCCTGGGCGGCGTCTTCGGCTTTTTTGTCTCGTATCTGGCCGGCGTACCTCTTACCATCGGCGCCTCGGCGGCCTTAACGAGCCTCATCGGCGCGGTCCTTTACTTCGGCAAGAGCCGGGGTGGTGCCTATGGGCAGATCATCTTCCGCCAGGTAGGCGGCTGGGCCATAGGTATCTTCCTCTTCGGTTTTCTCGTGCCGGGAATCAACAACTGGGGGCATGGCGGGGGGATGCTCGGGGGCGTGGTCCTTGGTTTTCTGCTCGGATATCGGGAGCGGCGTAAGGAAAATCTGTTGCATAAACTTATTGCCAGCCTTTGTATGATCGCGACCGCGGCGATCTTGGGCTGGGCCGTCGTCTCCGGCATCTACCGGAGTATCGAGGGATGACACAGCAGTTACCCTGCCGCATACGCGGCTGAGATAACACTACGATTGTGTAATATTTCCGTAATAAAGAGCGTGTAAAATTTAATTTTCCGGGCAGTTGCTTGCTGTCAGGTTATAACAACGGGGAGAGGTTGTCGTGACCATTCGTGATGCAATTCCTATCATATTGTTTCTGTGCGTTCTCACCCTTGCCGCTGTGTTGCTCGGCGGATTCATGACGATGGTATTCACCGGCAAACGCACGTTTCTCACGCGCATAGCGGGCCCAACGGAAAAGTTCCTCTACAGGCTGTTCGGGGTGGATAAAGAAGATGAGATGTCCTGGAAGACCTACACCCTTTCTCTGGTTATCTTTAACGCGATGGGGATTGTGGTCTTGTTTGTCCTCCAGCTCACCCAGGGGGTGCTGCCGTTTAATCCTCAGCGATTCGGTGCAGTCCGGTGGGACACCGCCTTGAATACCGCTATATCCTTTGTCACCAACACCAACTGGCAGGCCTATGGAGGCGAGCAGACCATGAGTTACTTCACCCAGATGGTGGGGATCACGGTGCAAAACTTTCTCTCGGCGGCAGTCGGCCTTGCCGCCGTCGTTGCCTTGATCAGAGGATTTATCCGGAAGTCAGTAAAGACCATAGGAAATTTCTGGGTGGACCTGACCCGTGCCGTACTCTATGTGTTATTGCCCCTGGCAATTATCTGGGCCTTGGTGCTGGCATCGCAAGGTGTTGTTCAGACCTTGTCGCCTGCCACCCATGTACAGACCCTTGAAGGGCGAGAGCAAATCATCGCTGTCGGCCCGGTTGCCTCCCAGGTGGCGATAAAACAGCTCGGTACCAATGGGGGCGGTTTTTTCAATGCGAACTCGGCTCATCCCTTTGAAAGCCCTACCCCTCTGACCGATTTTATGGAGGTTTTTGCACTCCTGCTGATCCCCGCAGCGCTCCCGTTTATGCTGGGGGGGATGCTCAAGAAACGCCGGCAAGGTTGGGCGTTCTTTGCTGCCATGATGGTCCTGTTTTTATTAGGACTGACCGTCACCCTTTGGGCGGAAGCGCAGGGAAGCCCGATCCTGGAAAAGATGGGGATTCTCCATGGTGCAAACATGGAGGGCAAGGAAGCCCGCTTCGGGGTCGTTCATTCTATCTTATTCGCCCAATCCACGACCGCGACGGCGTGCGGGGCCGTCAACAGCATGCATGACAGCCTCATGCCCTTGAGCGGATTGGTTTTACTGTTTAATATGGCTATCGGCGAGGTCATCTTCGGCGGTGTCGGAGTGGGTCTCGTCGGCATGATTATCTACGCCATCCTGACCATGTTCCTTGCGGGATTGATGATTGGGAGGACACCGGAGTTTATCGGCAAGAAGCTGGAGCCGTATGAAATGATCATGTCTGTCATCGCTATTTTGTCTTCGGCCATCGTCATGCTGGTGCTGGCAAGCCTCGCGATTGCAACACGGGCCGGCCTTGCAGGCCTCAACAACGCCGGTCCCCATGGGCTCTCTGAGATCCTCTACGCCTACGCGTCAACGGCAAACAATAATGGTTCGGCCTTTGCCGGGCTCAATGCCAATACGCCTTTCTATAACCTGACTACCGCCTGTGCCATGCTGGTGGGGAGATTTACTACCATTATCCCGGCCCTCGCGATTGCGGGGTCTCTCGCTAAAAAAAAGGTGGTTCCTATAAGCGCCGGCATCTTCCCGACGACAAACATGCTCTTTGTCGTGATGCTCGTGAGCGTGGTGATCATCGTCGGCGCTTTGACCTTCTTTCCGGCACTGACGCTAGGGCCGCTGCTCGAACACCTTTTTGTTCAGGTCGGGAAAACATTTTAAGTAGGATACCATGAAAGAAAAAAAACTGGGCCTTTGGCAGTCGAAACTGATCATCCAGGCATTACAAGATTCTGTGCGCAAGCTTGATCCGCGCATCATGATCAAGAATCCGGTGATGTTTGTGGTCGAGATCGTCTCGGCGATCACCTTAGGAATTGCGATAGACGATTTATTTACCGGAGGTGCGTTTGGATTTAATGCCCAGATCAGTATCTGGTTGTGGTTTACTATCCTCTTCGCCAACTTCGCAGAGGCGCTTGCCGAAGGCCAGGGCAGGGCGCAGGCGGAGTCCTTAAAAAAGACCCGCAGCGAGGCCGTCGGGAAAAGACTGCGCGCCGATGGTGGCATAGAGACCGTCTCCGCCCTTGTGCTCCGTAAAGGTAATGTAGTGGTGGTAGAAGATGGCGAACCGATCCCTGGTGACGGTGAAGTCATCGAAGGGGTGGCCTTGGTGGATGAATCGGCGATCACCGGGGAATCGGCACCCGTGATCAGAGAGGCAGGCGGCGACCGCAGCGGCGTTACCGGCGGGACCCGTGTGCTCTCCGGGAAGATTAAGATCCGGATCACGGCCAATCCTGGCGAGACCTTTTTCGATCAGATGATCGACATGGTAGAGAGCGCGAAGCGGCAAAAAACACCCAACGAAAAGGCATTGGATATCCTCCTGATCGGGCTGACGGCGACCTTCCTCACCGTTGTGGTAACGTTGAAGTTTTTCGCCGGGTATATGATGGTCAGCGTTTCCATCCCTATCTTGGTGGCATTATTGGTTTGCCTGATGCCGACCACCATTGGCGGGTTATTGCCTGCCATCGGCATCGCCGGGATGGATCGTTTACTGCAACACAATTTTATTGCCATGAGCGGCCGGGCCGTCGAGGCAGCGGGGGATGTGGATGTCGTGCTCATGGACAAAACCGGTACCATTACCCTCGGAAACAGGATGGCCACGGAGTTTCTTCCTGCTGATGAGGTACGGGAAAAAGATTTTATCAACGCGGCCTTGTTGGCATCCCTCGCGGATGAGACGCCCGAAGGCAGGAGTATCGTCGTTCTGGCAAAGGAGGGGTTGGGGGTGCGGGGCAGGGATATCCGTGCACCGGAGGGCGCATCTTTTTCTCCGTTTAGCGCGGAAACACGCATGAGCGGTATTGATTGGGACAGCCGTCACATTCGGAAAGGGGCAGCGGATGCCATTAAAAATTTCGTCATGGATCAGGGAGGGACCATGCCGGAAAAGGTTCAGCAGATTGTTGCCGCAGTTTCCAAGGAAGGCAGCACCCCTCTTGTTGTTGCGGAGGATAGCACGGTATTAGGCGTCATCCGGCTGAAGGACGTTCTCAAAGAAGGGATCAATGAACGCCTTGCCCAGATCCGCCGCATGGGGATAAAGTCCGTCATGATTACCGGAGACAATCCCTTGACAGCTGCCACTATCGCGGCCGAGGCCGGTGTGGGTGATTTTGTGGCCGAGGCAAAGCCCAGCGTCAAACTGGAGTTGATAAGAAAATATCAAACCGATGGCCATCTGGTCGCCATGATCGGTGATGGTACGAACGATGCGCCCGCCTTGGCCCAGGCTGATGTAGCGGTTGCCATGAATGCAGGAACACAGGCAGCACGAGAGGCCGCCAACATCGTAGACCTTGACTCAAATCCTTCCAAGCTGCTCGACATCGTGGAGATCGGGAAACAAATTCTGATTACCCGGGGGGCGCTGACGACCTTTAGCGTGGCCAATGACGTGGCCAAGTACTTTGCCATCCTCCCCGCTATTTTCGCGACGCAATACCCGCTGTTACGGGTGCTCGATATCATGCATCTTGCAAGCCCACAAACCGCCGTGTTGTCGGCCGTGATCTTTAACGCGATTATTATTCCGCTGCTTATACCTCTTGCCTTGCGTGGGGTGCGCTACCGGCCAACCACGGTTTCGGCGCTGCTGCGCCGTAACTTGCTTATCTATGGGCTGGGAGGGTTACTCGTGCCCTTCATCGGCATAAAGACGCTTGACCTCGTTATTGCTGCGCTGAATTTAGTATAGGGGAGGATATTTTTATGCGGCACGCCACACAAGCCCTTTTCGTCTTCGTTGTATTCTCCTTGTTATGCGGCCTCGTCTTTCCGCTCTGTATCACCGCCGTGTCCCAGCTCCTGTTTTCCTGGAGGGCAAACGGGAGCCTTCTGAGTTCACAGAAGCAGATTGTCGGCTCGGAATTAATCGGGCAGATGTTTAAAGGACCACGATACTTTCACGGCAGACCTTCTGCTACGGATCCAGCGTATAATGCAAGTGGCTCTTCGGGGAGCAACTTCGGTCCTTCCAATGCCAAGTTTCTTCAGGAAATCAAGGACAGAATTGAGGCGGTTCGGCTCGCGAATGGCGTGCCTTTCGATACGCCTATTCCAGCCGACCTTGTATTAGCGTCGGCCAGCGGCCTCGACCCTCATATCAGCATCGAGTCCGCTCTGCTTCAGGTTAAGCGAATTGCAAAGGAGAGAGGATTGTCGGAGTCCGAGGTCGAAGGACTCGTCCGAAGATGTATTGAACATCGTTTTGCTGGCATCTGGGGGCAGCCGAGGGTGAATGTATTGAAACTCAACCTTGCTCTTGATGCGGGCAAGAAAAACTGAGGGATAGGTGGCGGTAAAAAACAGCACAAAGAGCAAAAGGCCTGATCCCGATGCCCTGCTCAAAGAAGTGCAGGGCGAGGAATCCAAACGGGGGCGACTCAAGATATTTCTCGGCTACTCCCCGGGTGTCGGAAAGACCTATGCCATGCTTAATGAAGCCTCTGTATTGAAGAGGCGTGGCGAGGATGTGGTGGTTGGCATTGCGGTGACCCACGGCCGTACCGAGACGGAGGCATTGCTTAAAAACTTGGAGATCATTCCCCGCCGGCGTGTGGAATATCAAGGTATTGTCCTTGAGGAATTGGATTTAGATGGCATTCTGACTCGGCGGCCAACGGTTGTGCTGGTTGATGAACTGGCGCATACCAATGCCGCCGGCAGCCGGCATCCAAAACGATACCAGGACGTTGAGGAACTGCTCAACCACGGCATTGATGTCTACACGACGGTGAATGTCCAGCACTTTGAAAGCCTCAACGATGTCGTCGAAAAGATTACGGGCATACGCGTACAAGAGACATTGCCTGATACCTTTTTGGACAGGGCCGATGAGGTTCAGGTGATCGACATCCCGTTGGAAGAGCTTTTTAATCGGCTGAAAGAAGGCAAGGTATATATTCCGCCACAAGCCAAACGGGCGGTAGAAAACTTTTTTCAGCGCGGCAATTTAGTGGCGCTACGCGAGCTCATGTTGACTCACGCTGCCCACAAGATAGATACCGAGCTTTTGAACTATATGCGGTCGAAGGCTATTGCCGGCCCCTGGCCGGCAGGGGAACGGGTGATGGTCTGTATTGCCTCGGGTCCCTATGCAAAACAGCTGCTCCGCAAAGGGTACAAGATTGCAACAGATGCTCGTGCCGAATGGTATGCCGTGTATGTTGCAAAGCCTGCGCTCAAAGAAATGTCGGAACGCGACAAGGCATATCTGGCCGGGGCGTTGAACCTGGCGGACGAGCTGGGTGCAAAAACTATTACCCTTTCCGGTACAGATGTCGCGAGTGAAATCCTGCATTTTGCCAGGGAGAACAATATTACGCATATCGTCATCGGCAAGCCGCTTCACTTTAGACTGTTTGAATTCTGGAAAGGTTCGCCCGCATCCCGCTTGCTGCACGCACGGAGCGAGTTTGAGCTGCATCTCATCACGCCGACGGTTGAAAAAAAGGAGATAGAAGTAAAGCCGACGCCTGAACCACGTGCATTTCATCCCAAGGATTATCTGTTGCCGATGCTCATGGTAGTGATTGTTTCTTTGATGAACTTTTTCCTCCAAAAATTTATCAATCCTCTCTCGCTCGTGTACCTTTACCTGATTCCAACAATTGCCAGCGCCCTTCTTTTCGGCATGGGGCCTTCATTGTTTGCCGCCGTAATCAGCCTGCTTACCTTTGATTTTTTCTTTACTGAGCCGAGATACAGCTTCACCATGAATCACCCCCATGACATTATCAATGTGGTAGTCTTTTTCCTTACCTCGATTATCATCGGACAACTGGTCAAAATAACGAAACAGCAAAATCGTGCCTTGCAGCTTCGCATTAAACGGATTACGCTCATTGAGGAGATAAGCAAAGAATTCTTATCGCTTCCTCCTGTTGAGCAGTTTGTCGGGGGACTTGTTCATGATACAAAGGGATGGGATAATGCCTTGACGGTATTTCGCACCACGGTCCTTGATTACATCAGCCACATTGTGATTACGTATCTCGCAAAGATTATTGATGCTCCTGCCTTTGTACTTTTCCGGGGACCTGATGCCAAGCTGCGGGTATGGGCTCGCAACAAATCCGACCTCGATCTTGCCTCTAATGAGATGGCCGTTGCCGAGTGGACATATTTACACGGCGAGTCTGCGGGTGCAGGCACACAAACCCTGACAAACGTTAAGCTCTTCTTTTTACCGATGCGCTCGCTGGAAGAGACCATTGGCGTCATCGGCATTCAGTATGATTTCAAAAGTCTTTTGCTTGATCAACGCCGCCTTTTGGGGGTCGTTGCTACTCTCTCGGCCCTCGCTGCCGCGCGCTGGGTGAAAGTGTGAACCGGCACATGAGAAAGGAGGCTCTCCTGGTCTGTAGCGTCTTACTGGTCTTCTACGGTTGCGCGACCGGTGTACAGAACAAAAAATATGGTATGGAGACCTATTACCAAGCGCTGCAGGATACCGACCCCCATAAGCACGACATGATACAACCAGGATCTGAAAAAGAAAGAGAGGCTATAGCACTCTTCGGTACCTTGTATGCTACGTATACCGAAGATAATATTAGAAGGTATGCCCGGGATATGTATGCACAGGATGCGTATTACCGTGATAGCTTCATAGAGCTGCAGGGTCTGGAAAACATAGAAGCATATCTCATACAAGGCACACATATAATGCATGAGGTTGCTCTTGATCTTCAGGATATTGCAGAACATGATGGTAACTACTATTTTCGCTGGGTCACGAAATTTTCATTGAAGCGGAAGAAGAATGATGTCATGTATCTTCCTGGAATGTCCCATGTGCGATTTAACAAAGAGGGGAAGATTGTTTTTCATCAGGATTTTTGGGATGCAGGGATCATCTATGAAAGACTTCCGATCATTGGTTTTTTCATAAGAAGAATTAAAAGGGGAAAATAACTGTTTATGTGGGGTTATGTTGCCGCATAGACCTCCCCCATTCTGCATAGCAGGTGTATGTCATATGAGGCTATAATCGATTAAGAAGCTTATAAGTATCTTTACAACTCCCCTTGAAGACCATATAATATTTCCTATTCTATTTTTTTATCATTGAGGTGCATGATGCCCAGACATTCAATCAAGACGGGTTTAAGCTTTGGGCTGACCTCCGCCACTATTACTACCCTGGGGTTAATGGTCGGCCTGCATGCCGGTACGAACTCCAAGCTCGTCGTGATCGGCGGCATATTGATCATCGCCATCGCCGATGCCTTTTCCGACGCCTTGGGTATCCATATCTCCGAAGAGTCCGAGAATAAGCACACCACGCCGGAGATATGGGAGGCGACCATCGCTACCTTTCTCGCGAAATTTATCTTTGCGTCGACATTCATCGTTCCCCTACTTTTCTTTCCGCTGGGAACGGCCATTATCGTCAGCGTCCTGTATGGCATGACGCTGCTGAGCATCTTCAGCTTGTATTTGGCACGCGGCCAGGGGGAGCGGCCGTGGAAGGTGATCGGCGAGCACCTGCTGATTGCCGTGGTGGTGGTTATCATCACGCACTATGTCGGTCACGCGGTCAGAAAATTCTGCAGTTAATCGTCTGCTCACTTTTGGGTATTGGGAGGATATTATAATAAGCAGAAAAGGAGGGGGGTTATGGACAAAAAGGCATTGATTGATCTCCTGAACAATGACCTGGATGACGAGCATGCCGCCGTCTTGCGGTATGTCATACACGGGTATCTGGAGGGTGAGGATACGTCCATCGGGGCGAGCCTGCTCTCGCGCGCGCGGGAGGAGATGTGGCACATGCACTGGCTCGGCATGGCCGTCGGCCAACTAGGCGGCGAGCCTAATCTTGTCCCTGCGCCGTACCCCTATGATCCGACCAACCGGGCGACGATATTCAAGTCCTATGCCGCCTACGAAGAAAAACTGATCCCCCATTACAATGGCGAGGCGGAAAAGGTGGATGATCCCCATATCAAACGCGTGCTCCAGCGAGAGGCGTCGGAATCCGCCATCCACGCGAGGAAATTCCAGCGGCTGCTGGGCAAGCTCACTCCGGATGAGGCAGCGACGCCGCCAGGAGGGAAGCCCTCTTTGCCGAAGGCGTTCGTGGATAAGCTCCAGGATGAGATAGCTGACAAATACCGCGAGATGCTCCAGCATATCCGCTATTCCTGGGTCTTCCAAAAAGAGGGTAATCTGGGCTGGCAGCTCATGGATCAGGCCATGGAAAAGATGAAACACATCGCCCACTTTGCCGAGGACGTAGCAGGGGACGGCGCTGATCCCCGTTTCAAGGCAGACCAGGTTGATATGAGCACGGCCATCGGGCAGGCATTGCAGCGAGCCTTCGAGACAGTCGAGGGTGCGTTCAAACGGCACCAGACCTTCCAGAAGGACGGCGAGCTGCAAAGGCACGGCGGCCTGGTTATCAACCTCGACTTCACTGCCCAGCAGGAGGCGTATCAGGCAGCGGAGATCAAGGACTGGATGAAAAAGAAATAGCATGATCGTTCACTTCTTTGGGGGATGAAGATGCGATGAATGCGGAACGAAAGAAAAAATTTATGCGGCTCTGGGATAAATATTTCGATGCCTCGGAGCTTCCCCTTGCATTTTATTACACCGACCATGAAGAATCCGCGCGGTTGGTGAAGGCCCCCTCAGGGCACCAGTGTTTTATCGGCGCCCTTGCCAATGTGCGTAAAGGCCAATCGCTGCGTTTTGACGTCAACTCCGTCGGCTGTTTTGGAGGAAAGCGGTATCTCGGATTTTCCGCACAGCTCATGCCGCAGTTCGAATATTTTCTCTCGTGCGGCATCCCCGGAGAGCTCGAGGGCGAGCGCTACAAAAAATTCCCTGACCTGGTGAAAGAGGTGATGGGGAATACCCCGTCGTTTAAGGCCCCTGCGCGTTTCATCGTTTTTAAGCGATGGGACAAGCTCGAAGAATCGGATGAGCCGTCAGTCGTGATCTTCTTCGCGCGGCCTGACGTCCTCGCCGGCCTCTTCACGCTGGCAAACTACGATGAGGCTGAACAAAACGGCGTCTTCGCTCCCTTTGGCGCCGGGTGCAGTAGCATCGTTATGTATCCCTATCTCGAAAGGGATGCGCAGCGCCCCCGGGGAGTGCTGGGGATGTTCGATGTCTCCGCCAGGCCCTTTGTCTCCGCGGAGACGCTCACCTTTGCCGTGCCCATGAACAAGTTCGACCGGATGATCGACAACATGGATGAAAGCTTCCTCATCACCCCCTCGTGGAAG
>Ga0154798_1007_pt1 | contig 11650 bp, 12 predicted proteins | sample Rifle2008BG16ft_FD_105806 | JGI IMG/M metagenome (GOLD analysis project Ga0154798, IMG submission 105806) | Deltaproteobacteria bacterium RBG_16_54_18 | reverse complement strand
TTACTGTAGCGTTCGGCCAACTGCCCGCAATCATACGAGGCCCCCTCCAGGAGTTCCATGGCAAGGACATTCCGCCCCCGTGCCACAATGGGCTCGGTATGGATCTCCCGGTATACCGGGCAGTAGTACATGCAAAAACCGCACTTCATACACTGGAAGACCTTATCGTGAAACTTGGTCAAATTCTCCAGTTTCATCTTCTTTTTGGCCACTCTATCCGCCCTCCTCACCTGTGACCCTCTAGGCTAAAACATAGCAGCTTTCGCCATAATGTCAACGATCTCAACGGGTTCTCCTTGACAAGCCGTATCGGTTATTGTAGGTTAATGCGTCCTTAAATACCGTGCAGGTATTTTCTAGTATATCACGAACCAAAGAGGAAAACAGTGGCACGGGGTTTTTTGATTATCTTTGTCACCGCTGCCTCCGAGCAGGAGGCCGCCGCAATAGGCAAGGCCTTGGTGGAAGAAGGGTTAGCCGCCTGCGCAAACATCATACCGGCCATCCGTTCCATCTACCGGTGGAAGGGAGCTGTGTGGGATGAAGGTGAGTCGCTCATAATTATCAAGAGCAGGGAAGACCTTTTTGAGCAGGTCAGAAGCCGCGTCAAAGAGCTCCACAGCTATGAGGTCCCCGAGATCACTGCCGTGAAGCTGGAACAAGGCGACCCCGCCTATTTACAATGGATCGAAACGGTTACCGCTAAAGGAGATTGATCATGGGAAGTGTCATTAAAAAAAGAAGAAAGAAAATGAGAAAGCATAAGCACAAAAAGCAGCTTGCCAGAAGCCGTCACAAGAGGAAGTAACATCAGCAATCCTCCATGAGATCTCTTATACCGAACGTGGTCCTTTTTTTGTTGACCATCATTTCTACCATCCTCATCGGCGGATTTATCTATGCGATTGCCATCCTCTCCATTCTCGTGGCCCATGAGATGGGACATTACTATGCAAGTCGCAAATATGGGGTGCCTTCCTCTCTCCCCTATTTTCTCCCCTTTCCCTTACCCCCCTTCGGCACCCTCGGGGCAGTTATAAAAAGCAAAGGGCCCATACCCAATCGCCAGGCCCTCTTCGACATCGGGGCTTCAGGTCCCCTGTGCGGCTTGGCGCTGGCGATTCCTGCGGTGATTATAGGGTTGCTCTTATCTGATGTAGTAAACATATCACAACCCGGCGTGGACACTTTCTCGCTAGCAGATTCTCTTCTTTTCAAGTTTCTGCAACGACTGACCATAGGGGTAACACCTCCAGGTACTGATGTCGTCTTGCACCCCATTGCCTATGCCGGATGGGTCGGGATTTTTATCACCTCCCTTAACCTCCTCCCCACTGGCCAGCTAGACGGCGGGCATATTATCTATGCCTTGTTCGGCCGTCACAGCAAGTTCATCTTTCGCCTTGCCCTCTTGGGCATCACCTTAATCTGTCTTATCTATAATCTCGGCTGGCTCTTGTTGGTGATTATTTTATGGATCATCGGCTACCGTCACCCCCCACCTCTCGAAGACCGTACTCCCCTTGATTGGTCGAGAAAGGTCATCGGCGGATTCACCTTTCTTATCTTCTTTACCGCCTTTACCCCGATCCCCTTCCCGGGAATGGCGTTTGGGATACGGGATGTGTTCCAGCAATGGCTGCATGTATGAACGTGATTGATCTCCACGTGCACACGACGGCTTCTGATGGTACTATGCGCCCGGCCGAGTTGGTCAGATACGCCAAAAAAAAAGGGCTCCGTGCCATTGCCATTACCGACCATGACACCATCGAAGGGCTCGACGAGGGGATTCAAGAAGGTCAAAACATAGGCTTCGAGGTCATTACCGGGGTAGAGCTGAGCGTCGACGTACCAGCGGGAACCATGCATGTCTTGGGATACTTGATCGACCATACTCAGTCTGAACTCAGAGAAAAACTCCGCCTACTCCAAGAGGTGCGCATGGAGCGAAACATGAAAATGGTCGAAAAACTCGGCGCCCTCGGGATCCCCCTACAGCTTTCAGAGGTCAAGGCTGCACCGGAACACGGTCAGATAGGCCGCCCCCATTTTGCCTATATGCTGGTTAAAAAGGGGCATGCCCGCACGATCCAAGATGCCTTTGATCGCTATCTTGGAAAGGGGAAACCAGCCTATGTGGAGAAGTTTAGATTTGCCCCTGACGAGGCCATGCACTTTATCCGCGCAGCAGGCGGGATAACGGTCTTGGCGCACCCCTTTACCCTCAACCGGCCCCAACCTAACGAGCTAGAAGCATTAATTATTTCTCTCAAAGGCAAGGGGTTAGATGGCATCGAGGTATTCTATCCGGAGCATTCCGAAGGGCAGATGAAACTATATCGCTCCCTCGCGCAACAATACGGGCTTATCATGACCGGTGGGAGCGATTTTCACGGCCTCACTAAAGATGATGTAGATCTCGGTGAAGGCTATGGTGGCAAAGAGGTGACCTACGGCCTGGTTGAAGCGATGAAGGCCAGGAGGGAAAGTAGACTGAAGGTATGAAACCATGAAAACCGCGAGGAGGCAAAGAGATGATGAAGGCATATATATTGGTGAGTCTCGTCCCCGGTTTGGAAACAAATACCCTCTCTCAGATCAGCTCCCTGTCGGGCGTCGAAGAGACCGATCTCGTCTTTGGTCGCTGGGATGTCGTGGTGCAGGTAAAGGCCGATACGATAGCTAACCTCTCACGGATGGTCGTCAATCAGATGCGCGGACTGCAAGGAGTCCAAACTACCGAGACCTTGATCGGCTCTATGCTGTAGATCGCCACGATGCATGGAACGCAAACATCCCTCGCCGCCTTGGAGCGGAGTGCGAAAAAACTGATCTTGGTGGGTGGCAAGGGAGGTGTGGGAAAGACTACCTGCGCTGCCGCCATCGCCATGCACATGGCCGCGGCCGGGAAAAAGACCTTGATCCTGTCAAGCGACCCGACCCCTTCCCTCTCGGATATCTTTGAGCAAACCGTCGGCGCCCACGAGACCTCTATCCTTCACGCTCAGCGACTCACTGCCCTCGAGATCACTCCCGAGATCGTTATGGAAAAATGGATGGAGCGCTTCGGCCAGGAAATATATGAAATCGTGTCCTCTTTTGCCGACCTCGACTATGAATTCGTCAGGGACTACATAGGAAGCGCACCAGGCATCGCAGAGGAATATCTGCTCTACTACATCATGGAATTGGTACGGGAAGGGCGCTACGACCTCGTGATATGGGATACCGCTCCGGCAGGGCATACTCTACGCCTGCTCCACCTCCCTGAAATCTTCCTGCGGCACCTGGAGGGGGCGACGCGATTCTATCTCAATCTTTATAGCTACGTGGAGCGGGCCAAGGAAACGGTCAAATTAAAAAAGGGGAAACGATCCCTGTTGGCGATCATCTCGGGATGGCAGGTCCTGTCTCATGACATTGCGCGTTTTATGAGGGACGAGCGCCTGACGGAATACATCGTGGTCACGATCCCCGAGGCCCTGGGGGTCAGGCAGACCGAGCGGATTATCGAAGACTTCGATACGCATGCGCTCCCCGTGCACCACCTAATCATCAACCATTGTATCAAACAGGCAGATTGTCTTTTTCACCAAGCCAGAAAGGAGATGCAGGCGCGCTATATCCAGCTACTCTCCGAGCAATACGCCAAGCGCCTCCACCTACTCCTCCTCCCCCTGCTCCCCACTGAGGTTAAAGGGATTGAAGGTATCAAAAAAATCTCACGGCTCCTCTTCGCAAAGGGCTAGCTCACCAGCTGCCTTACATGCCCCTTCCCAATCGACATCCCTGACCACATCCCCGCTGGGAGCGACATAGACCAATTGTCTTCCTTGGCTCCCCTTGATCACCCCTTGAATGATATTCCCGATATTATCCTGCTTAATCAACTGAAGATAGCGGGTCAGAAATCTTCTCCTGTCTCGCATATCAATACAAAGTGGGGTTGAGGTATGTAGCTGAATCAATCCTTTGAGAAATCTTCTGTGACTTATTTTTTTGTCTAGCCGAACGTCATCCATGTCCACCAAACCGAAATTCCAGGTGTCTTCTCTCTCTCGAACCATGATGTTGCAGGTCTTAAGGTCTTTGTGGGTAATAGTACGGAGATAGAGCTCAGCCATAAAACCGGCAAAGGCATTGAGGAATGCCTCTTTTTGAGTATCATCATCCCCTTGAGCTTCGAAGGTCTTCACCACAGAGCGGTCAAGCTCAACATAACCCGGCGGGGTCTCCATGAGGAGAAAGGCTTCTTGCAGCAGCCCTCTTTTCCTCTTCTCCAGCAGGGCCTGCGGGACGATCTCACTTATCCCGCGAACCACCAATCCATTGCCCATCAGCCATCCCCTGCGGGCCTTTGATCCCCTAAAGATCTCCTTCAATCGTTGCCAAAACCCTTGATAACGATACTCTTTTACGCACACCCTGGTTTCTTTATAGTTAAAAAGGGTGATGGCTGTGCGGCGATCCGCCTTGATCAGCCCCTCCTTCTTCTTGGCCACGATATCGAGGTGTCTTGCCACTATCTTCAACAATTGCTGGGGCTTCCATCCTCGCCGACACCATATCTGCCAACTTTGCTCCCTTGTAACAGAAAATCCGCCGCTTTGCTTGAGGCACCGTTTTGTCCTGCTCCGCATATGCCGCCGTTGAATCCGCTCTTCCTGCACTTCGATCTCCCTTAAACCCTGTTCAAGCTCTCCTGCAAATGTGTCTGCCGCCTCATCGTATCGTTGCAAAAAGGCTTTTTTGTCATCGGTGGAGAGCCATCCCTTGAGAGAATAAAAAAACTGCGCCAGGTTCCAGAGTCTTCTGCGTCGCGAGATGTTCCTTACGATTTTGGAGCGGTGGAGGTCAATGAGATATAACTTCTTCCCGTCTTTCTCCACCAAGATATTGCCGGCATGCAGGTCCAGGTGCAAGAGGCCGGCCTCATGTGAACTTTTAAGCAGGCCTGCTGCCTGGACGAGTAGCTCTTGATACCCCCCCCTCGGAATCAATTCGATCAAGGGTGCCGAGGGGAGAATGGCCTGCGTGACAAGGAAGGCATCCCGTAACAGCAATCCATTACGTCTCTCAGCCATGGCTAAAGGCAAGGGGGTCGTGATTCCTTTGCGCAGTGCATGATGCGCCATCTGCCATTCTCGACGGGCCTTGGAAGGAAGCACGAGGTATTTCCATCTCTCTCTGTAGCTCCTAATCTTATAGTGTTTTAGGAAGATCTCACCCTGTGGCCCGGAAGCAATTGAGACCGCGCGCACGGCGGATTCTTTTAGTGGAGGGTTATGGAACAGAAAGATCTCTGGATCATCTAAGAGCGCCGGGGATAACCACTCCGTGGCGCCTTTAGCGACAGACCATCGCCATCCCTGCACGCCCCTTTTTCGCGATGGATCGTCAGGCATCCTTTTGAGCCACCTCATTCAGCACCCTATAAAATCTCGGCGCACAGGCTTGGATGGAATACGACTCCCTCACAATCTCTCTGCCGCGCAGACCCATCTCTTGTCGCAATGAAGAGTCTTCAATTAAAATAGAAAGCTTTTCTATCCATTCCTCCTTAGTCACGGCCCAAAAACCGTTTATTTCATCCTGTACCACATCCCGATTGATCCCCACGGGCGTGCACACTACTGGTATTCCTACACCGAAATATTGCATGATCTTTAAGCCACACTTACCCCGTGACCACGGATCATCCGACAGGGGCATAACGCCGATGTCCAGGCTCTTTAGATCCGCTATCTCTTCTTTTTCGCTCCAAATCTTCTTGATAACGGAAATTTTCTCGCAATTAATGAAGGTGTCGCAGATAACCTTTAATTCGACGTGTTTATATCTCTCTCCTAATTCTTCAAAGACTCCCTTCATGTCGTCTAGATATGGCAGGGTTGAGCTGCTGCCGATCCAGCCTATCGTTACTTTCGTATGCTTCATTTTATAATTTTTAGGAGCATATTTTTTTATATCGATGGCTGTAGGAATAACGGTCACCTGATTCGTATATCTGCGGGTTTGATCCTTAAGGAAGGTATTACCGGCGATGACGTGATCTGCGGCCTTTACCATGCGGCCAAATTGCCTCTCACGCGTTTTCGAGTAAGGGAGAGCTGCGTTCGCACTACGATACATCACGGCATCATCAAAGTCATAGATTAATCTCTTGGCACGCTGTTGCAAAAGATACAAAAAAAGCGGATGAGGCCTCTTTCTCTGGATGAAGACAACATCATAGTCACCGATCTCTCGATATATTTTTCTGGAGCCTCCTATGTCACGTGGATAAACGACGACAGTCGTCTTAACCCCTTTCTGCTTCAAATAAGGAAGGTATTGAAGGACGCGGTAACGGCTCGAAGGCCGGTCATGACCCTGGATAAGAAAGAGAACATTCATATTCAGCTCTTTCTTTGCGCCACGACCAGAATGGACTTAGCAAAATCAACATTTAATATCCGATGTAAGGGATAAAAGAGGGTACGACGGAGAAGATATTTAAGTGCTGAGGCATGGAAGGTGCGGTAGATCGCCAGCACCTCAAACCCCTTGCTGAGTATAATACCGCCCAACTCTTCATAGCTATATGCCGTCTTGTGAGTAACCGTTTGCATAAATTCATGGGGATGATAGATATTGGGTGTACTGATAATCAGCGTGCCTCCATCAACAAGCAATTCCCTTAGCTTAGCCAACATTTCCATCCCTTGTTCCAGCCCCAAATGCTCTATGACTTCAAACAGTATGATGAGATCAAATTGCTCGTCTATTGCATCCAATGAATGGTAATCGTGGGGAACGTTACGATCTATATCCATGCTCTTGTAAAGGATATCAGGGTAAACATTCGTAACTCTTTTTAGCATTCTCCTATCGCTCGCTCCCACATCAAGGATACGCATGCCTGGTCGAACGAGCTTCTTTAATAGCCGCGAGGGCCTCTTGATCAGCTTCAGCTTCCATATCGTAGGATAATGTTTGTGGATCTGCTCTCTGCACCTAATAAGTTTAGTCCAATCTAACAACTTAGCCTCCTAATGTTTGAAAAAAATTTCAACATCTCCTGGTAGCAGCGCTCATGCGAATACTGTTCTGCCAATCTGCGAGCGGCGACGGAAGCCTGCTTCAATATGTCGGCCTGGGAAAAGTATATGATCTTCTCAGTCATTGTTTTTACATCCCTGGGATCATCGAGGGCAAAACCCTCTTTGCCTTCGTGGATGATCCATCCCGCCCCATTACGCCGCGTCGTGATAACCGGCAGCCCGCTGGCCAAGGCCTCCAAGACCACCAGGGAGCAGGGGTCGTAAAAGGTAGGATGAACCAAGATATCCGCGCTGGCATAATATCGCTCCAGATCCCGCACACCACCGGCAAAAAATACATCATCCGCACAATCAAGCCTCGTGGCCAGGCGATGATATGGCGCTTTCCTATCCCTCCCTACTATCAAAAGTTTTACATTATTCTTCTTCGCCCTTACTAAACTGAAAGCCTGAATAAGATATCGTAATCCTTTCAACCTGAAATTATGGGAGACAAAGAGGAGCACGAAATCATGAGGGGTGAGGCCATAACGCCCTCTGGTTTCTTCCCTATATTTCCTGTTGCGCGGGTGAAAGCGTTCTATATCCACCCCATTATAAATCGTAACCATGCGGTCTTCGGGTATACCATAGTAATCGCTAATATCTCTGTGCACCATCTCGGAGATCGCTATGACCTTTTTGGCCTTTGCATACGGCGCATCCTCGATGAAACCCTTGGCCCATTGCTTAGGACTCAAGGCCCTCCCCATGAATTTAAAGATCCACGGAAAGGGCTTCCGGTAACCCTCCAGTCCCCTCCAGAACCACTTCCAATGGACCCCCCCATGGGGCTGAAGGAGATCGGCATGGACGGTGTCGCCTATTCCCATGATAACGTCGAACCGTTCCTCCCGCATCATCCGCCGGCAGTTTATGGCAAAGGAAAGAACATGCAGGCTCTTCGGACGGGGAATAACAGGTACCTGGTGAAAAAAAAGCCCGCTATCCTTCTGAGGAAAGGCCGAAGAGTAAATGTGCACCTCGATGCCTTTGCCGGCGAGGAAATGCATGAGGTCATAGCAATACCTCTCTGCGCCACCTTTTTCAGGTAAAAATTCCCGTATGCCGAGGGCGATCTTCATGCGGGACGAGCTTCCTTGAGGATCTTCTGGTAAAAGTTCTCCACCTCCTCGGCCTGACGATCCAGACGGAACTCCCTGCGGGCCTTCTCTTGAGCGGCCTTACCCATTGCATGGCGCAAGTTTTCATCTCTCACCAGCGATAGAAGGGACCGGTAGATGGCCTCGGGTGTTTCTGGTACGACGAAACCGGTAAGCCCATCCTCTACAAGCTCGGGAAGCATCCCTTTTTGGGTCACCACGACCGGTTTCCCCATGGCCATGGCGTCTCGTAAGGCCCGGGCGGTCCCATCAGAGCCGGGGGTAAGCAGACAAAAGACATCCATACAGGCGAGGACGTCTGCATAGTCATCCTGGCGATATCCTGCCAGTATGACATGCGAGGCGATACCAAGACGTTCTATGGGCTCGATAACGCTCCTCTGCATCTGGCTGCTATGCCCCACTAATAAGAGCCTCACCTCGGGAACGTCCTTAAGCAAAAGTGATATGGCTTCTAAGAGGATATCGGTCCTTCTGTACCTCTGAAACCTGGCAACGATTCCCACAACAGGTGACCTTGGGGGTATCCTGAATGCAGACCGCATGTCTTTGTAGACTCTCCGGGCATCAAATCTCTCTAGATCAACAGCCGTCGGCACTTTAGCCACGCGAGAGCGAGGAAACCCCAAACCGTTCACCAACCTCTTTTTGCTCTCCTCAGAAAAGGTCATCACAGCATCAGTACAGCTCCTGAAAAAACATTTGCTGATGGGGTCTGTCTTCAGGGAATCCCTTTTGTGGTCCATCCTTATTGCCGGGGGGTGTCTCCTGGAAGCCCTTACCGCAAGCCCTCCCACAATATGGTCATGGGAATTGTGGAAATTAACAATATCGAACCGTTCCTGATCAATATAGCGCGCTATCCCTCTGATGTCGGCGATGATGTCTTTCAGGCGATATACATGATACAGTTTGGCAAGCGGTGCAAAATGGAACCTGTCAATTCCCTTGAATAGTTTTGACTGTATCCCCTTCTGTATACTCTCTTTGGTCTCTATCGGCGGGCGTCTATAGGCCAGTACTACCTCATGACCTCGCTCTTGCAGCGCCTGGCAGAGGTTTACCACCGGCTCAGCAGGTCCCGTCCATTTCCAATCGGAAAAGAGGTGGAGGATCTTCAACCTTTCTTCAACCCCCTTTGCCGCTCCCACAATTTAGCGTACTTGATAAAGACATAGTACATCGTAGAAACGGCTATGATAAATCCGGGAAGGCCGTCAAGAAATCCTCTCCTGAGAAAGTAATCTCTGAGGAAACGGAAGGGAGGGTGCAAAAGCATTTTTAGGAAACCGGATCTCTCATGTTCTTCATCAAGCACTTGCGCGGCCATCTCTGAATAGCGATCTATCGTCTGAATCTGGTCGGAGATGTCTTTATAATTGTAATGGAGGCATGCATGCGTGAGCCTTTTTACGGCGCCGGCAACCTCTATCCTCGGGTGCAAGGCCCTGCCTCCCCACTTCCCCTTGGTACGATCATAGAAACGAATCTTATAATCCGGGTACCATTCGCCGTGTCGAATCCATCGCCCCAGGTAATACGTCACACGGGGGGCACCATAGCCGGCCCACCGGCCGTCGTTATGCGCAAGCTCTCCTTGGATCTCTTCTGCCAGTTCTTCTGAAATCTCTTCGTCCGAATCGAGAAACATCACCCAATCATGACTGGCGAGGGTTACCGCGTAGTTATACTCATCACGATAATTGGTCCATTCCTTCTGATAGAAATGCTTCGTGTACCGGCGACATGTCTCGGGCGTGCGATCACTACTGTAGTGATCCACGACCACGATTTCATCGGCCCAGCGAACGCTTTTGAGACAACGCTCGATCGTACGCTCATTATTAAATGTAAGGACATAAACGGAAATCTTATGCATTATTTTTGTACGACGGAAGTCTTCTCGGCAAGCAGCACGCTTACCTTCTTATGGACTTCCTCTACTCCTATGAGATTCATGCACCGATGATCCTCAGGGCACACCCGTTTAAGACAGGGGCTACAGGAGACATCTTCACGAATAAGCACGTGTCCTTCTCCTAACGGAGCGGTTGCCCGGGGATCGGTGGGACCGAATATGGCCACCGTCCGCGTACCGACCGCCGCCGCTATGTGCATGGTCCCCGTGTCATTGGTGACCAACAGCCGGCAGTGCCGCAACAGAGCCGCCAGCTCTACAAGGGAGGTCTGGCCGGAGAGATTGAGGCATCCCTTGCCTATCATCTTCGCGATGGAATCATTCAATGCTTTTTCTTGAGGACGTGCCGCGCCAAAAATCAAAATGGAAGCCCCATGATCTTTGATCAATCTCCGTCCCAACTCCGCAAAGCGCTCCGTCGGCCAGCTCTTGGCCTCACCGTAGGTAGCACCGGGATTAAAACCAATCAGCTGTCTACTCGTCATGCCATGCCGTGAGAGGAATCCGGACGCCCATGTTCCCATGGTGCCGTTGAGCGTCAAGGAAGGGAGAGGGGGAAGAGAAACAGAGCCCAGGGCTTCAATAAGCCTGAGATAATAGCGCATACGGTGCCCCTGTAAAACTTCGTCGGTTCGTGCGACCCGCTCGGTAAGCAACCAATCTCTGCCCTCACTTTTATATCCGATACGGTGGGGAATCCCCCCTAAAAAGACCATCAAGGCAGCGCTCAAGGAGCGGGGGAAGATGATCGCGAGCTCTATCTCTCGTTGCTTAATAAGACGGGCTATGCTGAACTCACCACCGAGCCTTCGCACGCCCGCGGGCATGGTATAGGGTATTACCTCATCAATCGCTGGATTGGCCTTCCAAAGCTCGTCGAGGGGCGATCTGACCAAGACCGATATGCGTGCTTCCGGGAAAAGCTGGCGTAACGAGTAGACGGCAGGGAACGACATAATGGTGTCCCCCACCCAATTTGTCCCCTTCACCAAAATCCGTCGAATATCCTTATACTTACCCCTCTCACGTGTCATGACCGGCAAAAAATCCTTAACCAAACGTAGTTTATTAGTTAATCATAGGGAGGATAGCCTGTCAACTTTTTCTTTATAAAAAGCTTGACATTTCTATCATGATATTTTATATTTATTGTTTCGGTTGCCCAGAAGGGAGGGAAGGTGAAAAGGGTCTATAGCTATTGTATAATCTTTCTGTCTGTATCTTTTCTCTTCCCCATTACGCCCCGGATATGTAATTATGTCATATCCATCTTTCCCCAAGCTATCCCCCAGACTGCTGTTGCTCAAGGAGCCGTGCTCGCTGCTATCCCCACTGGACCCGAAGCAGAAAGGTCTGTCACCATTGAGCCGGAGATGGTTATTATAGGGGATGATCGTGGGGTCGGGGTGGTATATACCAAGCAATTTACCGTGAGGGCCATAGGAAGCAAAAATTGCCTCTCCCTGCAGGTTGCGGGGATAGTAGGGGCGCTGAACGACAATGAAAGCCAAGACTACCGCCAT
>Ga0154798_1008_pt2 | contig 11831 bp, 13 predicted proteins | sample Rifle2008BG16ft_FD_105806 | JGI IMG/M metagenome (GOLD analysis project Ga0154798, IMG submission 105806) | Deltaproteobacteria bacterium RBG_16_54_18 | reverse complement strand
CGAGGGCAAGGAAGAGAAAGACACTCGCAATGACAATAATCCTTTGCGTCGCAGTTCCCTTCTTTTTTCGTGCGGCTTTTTTAATAGATATCATTATATTTTTCTTACGCGAAGCATCGTACGCCGCGTGCCATAGAGAGGCGCGTGGGCGCGATAACCTTTTCTGACGGTGCAATCATAGATTTCCTATCGCTCTGTTGATTTTGAAATTTTACGCAAAAGACGCGCAGGGGTCAAGGAATATCCTTGCAGGGGCCGTGAGTCATTGCCGGATTTGCGGTAACATGATAGATTAACAAGACTAGTACTGCGAGTGGATAAGGATCGCGTAACTGATGAAAGCGGGAGTAAAGAGCCAGAGAGGAGAATCCGAGCGCCTGTTTCGCGATGCGCAACGATATATCGCGGGCGGGGTAAACAGCCCGGTGCGCGCCTTTCGGGCCGTCGGAGGGACGCCCCTGTTTATTCAACGCGCCCAGGGGTCGCACCTCTGGGACGCAGACGGCAATGAATACATCGATTACGTTGCCTCCTGGGGCCCCCTGATTTTGGGGCATGCCCATCCCGGCATCGTAAAGGCCCTGCAAGAGGCCGCTGAGCAAGGGACGAGCTACGGCGCCCCTCATGCCCGGGAGATAGAGCTTGCCGCCATCATCGTGGAGGCGGTTCCTTCGGTAGAGCTGGTGCGGCTGGTCAATTCCGGGACCGAGGCGGTGATGAGCGCCATCCGCCTGGCCCGGGGGTACACGAAGCGGGCAAAGGTCGTCAAGTTCGAGGGGTGCTATCACGGCCATGCCGATGGGCTCCTGGTCAAGGCGGGTTCCGGCGCCACGACATTCGGACAGCCGGACAGCCTGGGGGTTCCGGATGACTATGCGCGCAACACGCTGCTGGCGCCGTTCAATAACCTCGAGGCGGTACTGGCCCTGGTCAAGGCCTATCCGCAGCAGATAGCCTGTATCATCGTGGAACCCATTGCGGGGAATATGGGGGTTATCCCCCCCCTGGCAGGGTTCCTCGAGGGCCTAAGAAAGGTATGCGATCGCGAGGGAATTTGTTTAATTTTTGACGAGGTGATCACCGGCTTCCGCGTGGGGTGGTCGGGCGCCCAGGGGCTCTACGGGGTGCTACCCGATCTCACCTGTCTCGGCAAGATCATCGGCGGCGGTCTGCCTGTCGGGGCCTTTGGCGGCAAACGGGAGATCATGGCAGAGCTGGCTCCTGTCGGGGGGGTCTACCAGGCCGGCACCTTGGCCGGAAACCCGTTGGCCATGACCGCTGGGATAGAGACCCTGAAGGTCTTGAAAGAAAAAGGGGTGTATAAACGCCTGGAGGAAAAGGCCTCCTACCTGTGTACCGAGGCGGAGAAGATCGCCCGTTTAACCAGGACCCCGACATTCTTTGTCCGGGTGGGGTCCCTGTTCTGCACCTTTTTCACCCCCGGCCCGGTCATTGACTACGCCACGGCCAAACAGAGCGATACCGAGGCCTTCCGCCGCTACTTTTGGTCTCTGCTTTCAGAGGGTATCTATATCGCCCCCTCACAGTTCGAGGCCGGCTTCCTTTCCCTCGCACATAGCGATGCGGATATTGAAAAGACCCTTACTGCCCTTCCTGCTGCCTTTGAGGCTGCCTCCTCAGTGACCACATAAAACGTGCTGAGCGGTTCGTTATCAAATTTTCTCTAATAGCGGCTTGTGGAAGAAGAGGCCGTTACGGGGATTAACCGACGTTGAACAGTTGAAATGGTGAGTGTTATGCTTATATTTTGGTTGAAGAAAGAAGAAGGAGGTGATGATCATGGAAAGCATCATGAGATTAGTACCAAGGACAGAAGGGTTTATGACGTTGTTTCCGGACTTAGGGACAGTCGACCGGTTCTTCGATGACTTTAGGCTTCCACAACTCTTCGGCGGGGATGGGGAGTTCGTTCCTGCCTTCGATATTACGGAGACGGACAACGAATATACCATCACCGGTGAAATCCCGGGTGTTGAGGCAAAGGACCTCGATGTCGCTCTGACTGATGGCACGCTGATGGTAAAAGGAGAGAAAAAGAGAGAACAGGAAGAAAAGAGCGAACATTTCTACCGGGTCGAGCGCGAGTACGGTTCCTTCCGCAGGGGCTTTTGCCTGCCCGATGATGTAAAGACGGATGAGCTCAAGGCCGTTTACAAAGACGGGATCTTGCGGATCACTATTCCGAAGGGCGAGATAATGACAAAGAAGATAGAAGTCAAGGCGGAAGAGGCTCCGGCATCGGCTGAAAAACACGTTGAGGTGCAATAACCTCAGCACGCAAGCGCGCCCCCCTTTGGGGGCGCGTCCTCTCGTAGTTTTGTCGTAATTATTCTACCTTGCGGCCTTACTGCGGTCAGACAGCCGTGTTATAAATAATAAGGTCTACTGTATATATCCTTATGCACCTTCGCGTAGAGCAATTCATTTTTGCCATGCGGAAGGAGCTTCTCATTGGGATACCCGATCGCGATAATGGATTCCACCTGCAACTGCTCGGGGATATTGAGGGTCGCGGCGACATACGCCCGGGCGCTCTGCGTGCTATCGTACTGCCTTTCGCGAATCTGTATCCAGCAGCTCCCGAGGCCGAGCGATTCTGCCGCCAGCTGGATAACGATGGAGGCGATGGATGCGTCCTCGACCCAGACATCACATTGATCCGGGTCGGCGCAGACGACAATCCCCAGCGGCGTTTGTTTAAGAAAGGCCGATCCGGACTCCTTTGCCCGGGAGAGTTTCCCGAGCAGAGAGGGATCGGTTACGATAATAAATTCCCAGGGGGCAAGCCCCCGAGACGAGGGGGAGCGGAGCGCTGCTTCAATAAGTTGATCGATCTTATCGGCCTCTACGGGCCTTGGTAAAAAACGTCTGATACTCCTTCTCTTTTGCATAAGCGCGATAACCATACGCTTCTTTTCCTCCTTAATTTTGTAGACGTTGGACTACCCCGCATCAGTTTTACGAGCCCGTAAAAATCGCTCATACATCTTGTCCACCTTTTTTTTCGTCACGTAAGGACGGTGACTACGAAAGCCGCCGCCAAAAGAGTGGGGGATATGCATCAGCTCGTGAATGAGTACTTTTGTCTGTTCCTCGCCACGTAGCTTGTCGAACTGTTCAGAGATGATTTCAATGATATAGTGGGGTTTTATCTTAAGGGCATGCTGCATGATCTTGGGCAGGCCATGGCAGCGGGCCAATATCCGCTTGCTGGCGGATCCCTTGCTCCTGACGCAGACGACGCGGGAGCAATCTATGTGAGTCATCTCGAGCTTGCGGATTATTTCTCTCGCCTCGGCGCCGATATCCTCGGCCAACTCATAGCGTATCATAACAAGATACCCATCACTTCATGAAACGACGCCAGAACTTCCATCATCATCACTTACCTGCTTGATGTATTCACTGTCGTGCGATTCCCCTTGGTCCATCCCTGGGCATCTCGCCGCCCCCCGCTTCCAGCGCTCGGGCGAATAGACATTTGAACGCCAGAACGGCCAGCTCCGGCATTGTCGGGGGCGGTCTGAGTACACGGTGCAGCCGACTTCCTTATCAAAGAAGATACAGTCCTTGTTTTTTTTCTCAATGAGACTGATATTTCCTTTCCCCACGGCGCGTGTGTAGCGTTTCTGGAAATCAGTCTCCGGGATGCCAAGACGCTGCGCGAGCACCGTTATCTCCGCAGCGCTGACGAGCACGGTGCCGGAAAAGCCGCTGCAACACCCTCCGCACTGCAGACACATAAAGCGCAGGCCGTCTTTATACCAAAGATCATCACCCATGAGGTCATAACCCCGCTGCCTTAGTAACGAAAGATCCATAAACTGATGCCGGCAGCAATAAAGATAACACGTGACGTCTGCGTGCAACTGCCATTGGCCTCAAAAGACCGTGATCTATCGTTTTCGTCTTTGCAGAGAGCCATCTGTTTTTTCTTCTCGCTGTGCTCAAGGAGTGAGCGCCGTCTTTTCGTCCAGTTGTTGCGGCTCCAGATGCAATGTTGTGTCTCGGTAAAAGGTCAACATTTTTTGATATGCTTCGTCCGGCAACCGCAAGGGTTGGTCGTTGTTTAGATACTTCAGAACCGGTAAAATATAAAATTCATTTTTATCGGCCGTCCGATGGACATAGACCCAGGTAGGGCTATAATGCACCGCCGTGATATGCTGCGTCGTTCCACTGCCCGGAGAGGAGCCCTTTTCTAAGGTAATATTAAAAATAATTCCCCCGTCACGATACCTTTCCCTCTGATTGGAGACGAAGTTACCTAACGAGTATATCACGAGACGCGGCTTTGTAATTCCATATTTATCCGTAACCGACCGTAATGCAAAAGGTTGTAAGACATGGGGATGGCTTCCCAGGATAATATCCGCTCCTTCGGAGAAGAGGAAGGCGGCAAGTGATGTCTGAAACTCATTAGGTGTGCGCTCATATTCGGTGCCCCAGTGAATAAACACGATGATAAAGTCCGGCTGCTTCGTCCTCGCCAGGGCGATGTCTTCCGCCATCTGCTGCCGATCAATGAGGCCTACGAACGTTCCCTCCGGGATAGGCATATCATTGAGACCGTACGTGTAATTGAGCACCGCAAGTCTCACATGGTTGCGCTCGACCATCAAAATACGGTTATTTTCATATGCTGCCTGGCTCTGATAGGTCCCGACGTGCAGCAGGCCAAGTTCATCCAGAACCTTGATAGTTCGGACTACTCCTTGCATACTCTTATCACAGGCGTGGTTGTTGGCCGTGGCAAGAATATCGATACCGGCCTTTCGGAGGGCAACGGCAAGAGCGTCGGGCGCGCCGAACTGGGGGTAGCCGGAATAGAGTTTTTCTTTGCCGGGCAAGGTCGTTTCCAAATTGCCCATGGTTATGTCTGACGCCGTGAGCAGGTCTTTAACCTGGGAGAAGACCGGCTCAAAGTTATACTCGTTGTTTTCATCATCCCGTGCCGCTTTTAATTGTGCTCCATGGACCATGATATCACCAATAGCGGCGAGGGTGACACGGTCAACGGGATGAAGCTCGGTACCTGCGTTTCCCACAGGTGGCGAAACGGCGATTTCAGGCCGAACGCTACAGCCCAGCAGGGTAATAATGGCGATACACAGGATAGCGACCTTTTTTATCATAAAAACCTCACTTCCCGCCTGCTCTACGAGGTCTGATACTCTTGCCCGTGTGCGATCATTATTTTCACTTTTCCGGTTGCTCCGAATACACGATAATGAGTTATAGAAAATTATAGGGGGTTTGCCGATGGATGTAAAGCCGTCCACGAAACATGGGGTAAAATTGACAAAGCCCTTGTGAAGAGATATAATTTTTACCATTTAAAAACGGTCGTTGTCTATCATTATCAATTATCTGCAAGCTTCGAGCACGTTCTGAACCCGCTGGGCGTATCAGCTGTCGGCAATGGAGATGTTGCAGTATTTAAGAAAATGAAATCAAAGGACAAGAAGGATAAGATTGGGGACCTGACAAGCGCCTTAAGCCATATGCACACCAGCACCCGCCAAGCCATACGGAGGTTGCGCGAGCGGCGATAGCGACACCAGAACAGATATCCCACCGCGTAATAGCCGGGAGATGACCCTGGCCCGGTGTTCGTCAACCACCGAAAGAGAGGTATGGTCGAAGCAGCAGAAGAAAAGAGGAAGTTCCACCGTATCTTTTTTTCCCTAGTGGATGGGGTTGCGGGCACCTTTACCTTTGCAAATCTCCTCAAAGGTACCGTGACGGCATATATTATTAATCTGAGCGAAGGCGGCGTGGGCTTAGTACTTCCCAAAGAAAAAAATGAGAAAAAAATAGAAAAAGGCGAGACATTAGTCCTTACCCAGATCAACGGGATACAAGGGCTGGAAGCGCTCATCAATATCGAGACAGAAATTAAGTGGGTCCTGGACAATCCGTCATTAGAATTTTTGGGGTTTGGTTGCGAGTTCCTCCGTATGCCGGAGTCTATGCACGCGTACCTACGGTCATGTATCGATTCCTGGTGTAGCGGAAAGATTGGCAGCCGTTCCACAAGAGGGCGTTATTAATCTTGTTTTTCTACAGCGAGCCAATAGTAGGAGCGTCATGCAGCGTAACATGATAGACGCCCGCCGGCCTTTGTCTCGGCGCGCACGAGCCAGTGCAATCCGCGTCGGCCCTCACGCCGATTGCCATGCCTGCGATCCCGAGGCGGGTTAAGGCGGGATGGCTACATCGAGCAGGATTCGCCAATTCTTTTTTCCTTCGCTCACCCCGCGCTTTCTTCTGCGCGTCGCCCTCGTCGCCATCGGTTCTTATCTCTTTTTCGGCTATATCTGCACGCCTCTGCGCATTGAGGGATACAGCATGGAGCCTACCTATCACAATGGGGGGATCAATTTTTGCTGGCGGCTGCAGTACCTCTTTTCCGAACCACAGCGAGGAGATATCGTGTTGGTACGCCTTGCCGGAAGCAGAGTGATGCTCCTAAAACGAGTGGTCGCCTTGGAAGGCGAAGAAGTAGCATTCCACAACGGTAAACTCGTGGTCGGGGGCACGGAGATCAGTGAACCGTACGTCCAATACCCCTGTGATTGGGAGCTCTCCCCGCGACAGGTTGCACCAGGCAATGTCTATGTCGTCGGGGACAATCGCAGCGAGCCCTTGGAGCGGCATTACTTCGGGCAGGTTTCCCTGGAACGCATCGTGGGAGGACCACTCTGGTGAAGATCAAGTACCTCATCATTGCCGCGCTTGTGCTCTTTGGTATCGTGGCGGTGCGATTCCTCGTGCAAACCGATGAGAAAAAGATACGCGCACAATTCGGCCTCTTGGCGGAGTGGATATCAAAAGAACCCGATGAGTCGCCGGTCACCACCTCCCATAACATCCAGCATATCGCCACGCTCTTTGCCGATCCCTGTGCGTTCAAGGCCGATATTATTTCTTTTACCGGCAGCTACACGCCGGACGAGATTGCCGGATTTGTCGGTCGCAGCCGCTTCTCCATGACTTATCTCACGCTGAAATTCTATGACCTCGATATCATATTTGTTCAAGAGGGGGTAGCACAGGCCACAGTAACGGCCAAATTGACGGGGAAGACAAGGAGTGGGGATATCCTCGAGGCGACGCATGAGCTGAAAACGGTCTTGACGAAAACAGAAGGGGTGTGGCGCTTCAGTCAGGTTGAAGTAGTTGAGGTCCTTAAAAAATAACGTGCCCACCCTATTCCCCGACGAATAGTGAACCCGTCGTTGCGGTTGCTCCTATCCGATTGACGGGATGTATGAAATCCGATAAACTGTATAATAGCATCACGGTACGATAAGAAGTTCGGGAAAAATTTCCTCAGGATGTTTGCGTAAGGCCTTCGACAAAGATCGACGATCATGCGAGGAGGTATCCATGGGCAAAGATAACATCGTTTTCTTGGAGGTCATAGAGTGGTTTGATGAGACCGGGAAGGAACTGGTGCATCGGATACCGGAGCAGGGTTCAGGGGAGATCAAATATGGGGCACAGCTTACGGTCCGCGAGAGCCAGGCCGCGGTCTTGTTTTATAAGGGCAAGGCCAGCGAGGCTTTTCCGCCTGGTCGGCACACCCTGACGACGGCAAACATCCCGGTCCTGACAAAAATTATGGCCATCCCCTGGGGCATGACCAGCCCATTGCGTGCCGAGGTCTATATCGTCAACATGAAGATTTTCACGAACCTCAAATGGGGTACGAGAGATCCGGTGGCCTTCAAGGACGCAGATCTCGGCCTCATTCGCCTCCGGGCCCACGGCATATTCAACATCCAGATCGTACAGCCGGTCCTCTGCATCAATACCCTCGTGGGGACCATGGGGATATTCACGACGGAAGAGATCGAGGAATATCTCAGCCGGGTCATCGTCTCGCGCTTTAACGACCATCTGGGCGAGCACCTCGATACCCTCTTCAATTTACCCGGACGCTATGAAGAACTTTCCGAAGGTCTTCAAAAACGTCTGCAACATGATTTCAGCCGCTTCGGTATCGGCCTGGAACATCTGTACATCACGTCTATCACCCCTCCACCGGAGGTGCAACAGGCCATTGATGACAAGGGTCGTCTCAGCATCCTGCAGGATCTGGATCGGTTGGTCCAGATGAAGGCCGCCATGGCCATGGAAAAAGCCGCCGCGTCAACTGCCGCCGCCGGTTCGGGGATGGGGATGGGCATGGGGCTTATGATGCCGGCGATGTTTGCCGGGGCGATGAAGTCCCATGCGCAGACCGGAGCTGCCTGTCCGGACTGCAAAAATGCCGTGCCGGCGGACGCTAAATTTTGTCCCCACTGCGGTCATCAGCAACTCGTTTTTCACCAATGCTACAACTGCGGCAAGAATATGACGCCGAATGTCCGTTTCTGCCCTCAATGCGGGCAGCCGGCGGATCAGAAGCCGATTGCCAAGGCTTGTCCTCACTGCAAGGGTGAAAACCTCCCCAACGCGCTCTTTTGTAATCTGTGCGGGGGAAAGCTCGGATAGATGGGCTTTACCGTTGAGCAAGCGTGTCCGCAGTGTGGTGCGCCCATCGAGCTCGACGAAACCGATCGTCTGATCATCTGTCCCTATTGCCATATCAAAAACTATCTCTTTGCCAAAGATTACTTTCGGTTCCTGTTGCCTGCCAAGGCCTCAAACGATGAGATCATCTATGCCCCGTATATGCGCTTCAAGGGCAGCGTCTATCTTTGCGAGGGGTCAACGATCAACTATGCTATTGTCGATCTCACGTATCAAGCAACGACTTTGAAGCAACTTCCTCTTTCGCTGGGACTCAGGCCGCAGGCGATGCAGATGCACTTTGTGACGCCGGATGTGGCAGGTTCTTTCCTCTCATGTTCTCTCAATCCTTCCGACGTACTGGCCGAGGTCGGCAAGCGTACTTCCGCCCTTGCCGCGGAAACGCTCTTCCACCGGGCCTATGTCGGGGAGACCTTCAGTCTGATTTACCTCCCCCTTTTCGTGCACGACGGCACGGTCTTTGACGCCGTGATAAACAAACCCGTCGCTGCGCTGCCCGATGCAGAGGGTTTGATGATCCCGGAGCAGCGCGAGAGGCCCGAATGGCGGATCACCTTCATGGCCACGATTTGCCCCCAGTGCGGTGGGGATCTCGACGGGGAACGGGACAGCGTGGTCCTCACCTGTCCGGTGTGTGAGACGGCATGGGAGGCGTCGGAGGGACATCTGATGCCGGTAGACCGTGTCGTTTTCGGCGGGGATGAGAAGGATCTGGCATACGTGCCTTTCTGGAAGATTACGGTGCGAGAAGAAGAGCTGGGGATCAACACCCTTGCCGATTTTATGCGGATCGCGCAGCTTCCCCTGGTGAAGAAGCGCGATGGGGAAGATAAGTCATTGTCGTTTTGGCTCCCGGCCTTTAAGGTACGGCCCAGGGAATTTCTGCGCCTCGCCAGTCAGATGACCGCCCGCCCGCCTGGTGGTGGGCCGGCGGCAGGCATATCCCTTAAGACCCTCTCCCCCGTGACGCTTCCCCGGGAAGAGGCTGCCCAGTGCCTGAAGGTGGTCCTGGCCAATATCGTGACGGATAAAAGGGCTTTTTCCCCCCTTCTACCCCGGATCAACCTTAGTGTGACAAAATACACCCTGATCTATCTCCCCTTTAAGGCCCGCGGCCTTGATATGGTGCAGGAGGAGACGGGGATCTGCATAAACAAAAACGTCTTAAAGTACGGCCGATCTCTCTAACGACGCCCCGGGGGCATTTTTGCGCTTGCTTTTCTCTCGACTTTCTGCTATATATACGACCATGCCTAACAATCGAAGGGCCCGTATGTGGGCAATCTATGGATTGCTGCTGCCGGTTTTTGTGACCTTATCGGCGGCATGTGCGCTGCTCCCTGGGAAGAAATCACAGTCTCCCTATACCAAGGCGGAATTGGCCAGGTTATCGGACAAGGACATCTATGTCATTGATGGTGAAAAGTATGTCAAGGTTCCGGCAGGGAAAGATTCAGAGGGGAATACTAAATTCACCTACGTCAAGGTTGATCGGTATTTAAGCGGAGAGGTCGAGCCGCTCTCCCTTGCGGCGGAGCAGACAAAGAAAAAAGAGGAAGCGCAAAGAATAGAACGAAAGATGGAAGAACCAAAAGTCGTGTCGGAACGTGAACCGGCACCCGAAGGCAAACCAATCGTTCTCGCGCGGCCGTTGAAACATCCGTACCTCAAACGCAAGATAGCGGTTCTTCCTTTCGAAAACCGGACCTCCCTTACGATTGAGAAGTTCGGGGAGGTGATAGCGGATCGACTGGCGGAAAAAATGGAAGACACGATCTTCACCTGCATGGTGATGGATCGGGAAACGGTTAGACGTACCCTCGAACGCGCAGGGCTCAATCCGGCGGATCTCAAAGATCCGAGCAAGACCACCGTGCTTAACAAAGCGTTAGGAGTTCAGGGGATTATCGTAGGAGCAGTCTATGGCCCCTTCGTTACCACGACCACGCCGCCCGACAACGAGAGGGTTTCAACGGCTATTATGCGGATAAGTGCTCGCTTTATCGATACCGCCCAGGGACGCTTGATAAAGGAATTTGCCGCCACTAATTCCCCTGTCGGCAGTGAGGAGTTTGGCGTTTTAAGTGAGGAGAAGGCCAAATACCGGGCGACCGACATGATTATCGACGATATTATCGCGCAGGTGGTTGGTGAAATAAACAGTATGGACTGGCTTGCACGCGTCGCCGTGGTCGAGGGTAACACCGTGTACCTCAACGTGGGTTTTCAAACAGGACTTAAAAAGGGCGATCTCTTAGAGGTATATCCGGCGGGAGACCTGGCGGGTAAAAATCTTATAGGAAAGCTGGAGGTTTCCAAGCTATTCGGTGTTGACGCAGCGGTAGCGCACGTAATACAGGGAAAGGTTCAAGTGGATGCCGTCGTGAAGCCACCTTCTCAAAGTTAACAGGCGTTTCAGTAAGGGTCAAAAAAGGAGGGGTTAAACCAGATGTTTGAAATAGGGGACTTCGCTGTTTATCCTGGCCATGGAGTGGGAGCCATCGAGGGCATCCAGAGCTTAGACATGGGGGGGCAGGTGCAAGACTTCTATGTGATCAGCATCCTCGATACAAAAATGACTATTATGGTCCCCAAGGAAAATGCCGGCGGCACGGGGATGAGAGAAGTTATTGGTCGGGATAAGGTGCCGGAGGTCTACGCCATCTTAAAGAGCAAAGAGGTCTCCAACAATAATCATCAGCCGTGGAATCAGCGATATCGCGGCTATATGGAACGGATTCAGAGCGGTTCCATCTTTGAAGTGGCCAAGGTGTATCGAGAGCTTTATTCCTTAAAGGGTGAGAAAGAGCTTTCGTTCGGGGAGCGGAAATTGATGGATACGGCGAAGCGGCTCCTCATTAAGGAATTGGCCATCTCGAAAGATGCGGAAGAGGCGGATGTCGGGAAGGAAATTCAGGGTATCTTGCTTTAAGAAAAGGCTTTATTATATTCTTCTTTAATTTTTTTCCGCTCACGATACCAGAGCGGAGGGTGGTGCGAACATATCCTTCCTTTCCATCCCGCCTAAAAAAAATTCTATACAATCACCATCAGGGCTAGCCCTAAATCAGGAGGTGTTCCATGAGGCGGATGGGTGTAAACATTGCACGCATACTTCTTATTATTTTTTGCTCCCTCGCGGGAGTGTATCTTGGACCGGAGCTGCTCAATTTGGCGAACGCCGCCTTCTGGGGAGGTTTTGGAGGCGGCCTGATTGCCGTTGCGGTGGTCTTTTTGGAGATCAGCATCAGGAAGGCATCGGGCAGGGG
>Ga0154798_1112_pt1 | contig 11913 bp, 14 predicted proteins | sample Rifle2008BG16ft_FD_105806 | JGI IMG/M metagenome (GOLD analysis project Ga0154798, IMG submission 105806) | Deltaproteobacteria bacterium RBG_16_54_18 | reverse complement strand
TACTGTGAGTACGATTTCCCCTTGCACATATTCGCGCCTGCCATTTTCAACGTACAGGTATTTTTAGCCCTGCCGCCTTCGTTATCCACTTGCGCGCCATTAAAAAAGAGATACTCCTGCCCGTTCTTCGTGCCGGTAAAGTAGCGTAATTCAGGGGGGCTAAACACCATCCCCGATTTAAACTCCATTTTAAACTGCTCACCCAGCTGCGTGATGACGAGGACCCCCTTACTGGGCTTGCCCGCCGGGACAGGGCCTTTTGCCCAATGATTGGCAGTGCTATAATTCCACTGCCCCACGATCGGGTCTACTGCCATCGCAGGCAAAACCCGTAAACCAGCCACGACAAAAAAAATCAGAATACCGATAGCAAGCGCGATTGCTTTTTTTCTTATCCGCATACCTCTCTCCCCTCTTAAAATATTTTAAACACGGCTTCCCTTTACCCCCATCAGCAGACCGAGCCATCGCGCAAGGCCCGCCTTGGCGCAGATCTTCCAGAACGGCACGACGAAAAAGAAAACAATAAGGTCGAATATGACAAGTGGCGGTAGCTTGAACCAATCATTTTCGCAGCTCCTCGCCGTTCTCCAGACCCGCCATAAATTGGTATATGGCCCTGAGAAATTCCAACCACTGTTCCCTCTGTTCTCGTTGCATCTCTTCTATCGATATTCCGACCTTCACAAAATAATGGTCATCGCGCAGGCTTCGGTAACACCACGCAACCTTGCCCGTCGCCGATATGGCCTTATCCTGGGGGAGTATTTTGATTTCCATTTTTAAACGCTTGTTATCCAACATGAGATACTTGACCAGCTTGGGGTCCTCTCCTTCCGGGATGGAGAGGCGGCCATCCGCGGACCTCGTCTTGATCTTGATAACGAGGGAAAGGCCCCGTAGCGAGATGTCTTCCGTCTCAACGGTGATCGGCGGCGGAGGGAGGGGAGTCCCTACTATCTCTATGGTAAGCGGTATGGCGGTATGCAGCCGTTCGGCGTGGCGACGTTCTTGCTCAGGCACGGGACTCCCCTCTGCCTCATTCTGCGTCTACAGGTCTTGGAGACGCCTGTTCGCCGGCGAGCGCGCGATGAGGTGGTGAAAACCGGCGAGCAACGAGGAGAGCTTTTTGAGTTCCCTGGTTTTGGCAACCTGGATATCATCGCTTCCCCGTTGTTCCAAGGCATCGATCACGAACTGCACGGTTATTCTGTCAAGGCTACGGGCAGGTTGATAGGCCACGGTCTGGTCGTCTTCCAGCACGACTTGGGAAATGACCTTGGCCTCGCGCAATTCGCGCAGGAGATCACGCACCAGGCGTACGGGGATCCCAAGCTTCTGTGAGATCTTGAGCTCCGTCCAGGGCGCCCCCGCTTGGGCGAAGTTACGCACCAGTGCGTGCACGATCCGCAGGCTCAGGAGCTTTTTGAAGGAATAGCTCACCTCGTGATACGCGTGCTCAAATTCGTACATTTCGATGTTTTGCTGTGCGAACGAGTATTCGGCACCGAGGAGCACGATCAGCCAGCTCATCTGCAGCCATATCAAGAAGAGCGGCAGCGCGGCGAAACTACCGTAAATGGCATTATACTGGGCAATCCATATCTGCGCGTTGATATATAGCACCTGGAAGAATTGGAAGATGAGTGCGGTTATGAGCCCTGCCAGGGCGCCGGATTTGAGGGAAACTTTGATATTCGGCATAAAGATATAGATAAAGGCGAACATGACCCACAGGATACCCAGTGGCACGAACCGCAACAGAAAGAAGACGGCGGGGTCAAGTGCCCCTAGTAACCCGATCTTTTGGACGGCGAGCTTGTACTGGCTAGCCAGCACGACGGTCACGGTGCTCGACATCACGAGGAGAAACGGGCAGATGAGCATGAAAGAAAGGTAATCGCTGATTTTTCTGACCAGGGTCCTCGCTTTTCTGATCCCCCAGATGTCATTGAATGATCTCTCAATATTCGCGAGCACCCTGATGATCGTCCAAAAGAGCATGATCACGCCGATGCCGGCGATGACGCCCCCCTTGGTAGTCTCGAGCAGGGTGCGGGAAAACGTAATGACCCGCGTGACGATCGCGTCGTGCATCTGTAGGTTCACGACGATGTACTGTTCCAGCGCCTTGTCAAAGCTGAATCCCTTGGCAATGCCAAAGAGGACGGCGACCAATGGGACAATGGAGAGCAAGGTGTTATAGGTCAGGGACGAGGCCCGTAACTGGATTTTATCCTCATAGAATCCCCGCAGGACGACGACGAGGATGCGTGCCTGCATGATCAAGAGCCAGGCCGCCCGTGAAAGATCCCGCTGCTGTATCTTCCAGATATCGACGGCAAAAAAATTGATAACCCGTGAAATTCTCTGGGCCGTCACCTGATAGAGTTTTTTAGGGCTCAGTTGCATCATCGGTCATTACCCTTTTCGCTGCTCGACTATTTTCACCAGACCAAATAAAAAGGGACACTCCTGCCCCTTGCCATCCTTGACCCCTATTCCTTTCACGATCGACCTCTCGCCTCATCCCTCATAGCTCCCCCGCGGGAGCGCGATCCCGGCGCTGCATAGGTCTTTCCCGAACCGATTCACAGCATATGCAATTTTTTAATAAAAGTAAACCCTTATATATTCGTTTGTTATTGCTGGACTTCGTGGATAAAAATTTTCGTCAACCCCTTGCAGAGCGCTCCTTTTCCGGCTACTCTGATCGAACGGGAAAGGAGTTGGGATGGCTTTTTGGATCTATGGGATAAACCCCGTCTCTGAGGCCATGCGCTCGAGATGCTGCCGGATCAAGGAGATATGGATAGCAACGGGGAGAAACCCTCAGGCGATTGAGTCGATCGTCAACGAGGCACACGCGGAAAAAATCCCGGTGGGGACAAAGGAGCGTTCGCAGCTCGACTCCCTCACGAAAAACGCCACGCATCAGGGGGTGGCGGCCTTCATCGAGCACTTTGCCTATGCCGATCTGGACGGCATCCTCCGCCGCAGCGAGGGGGACCCCCTGCTCCTGATCCTCGACGGGATGGAGGATCCTCGCAATCTCGGCGCCCTCATCCGTACGGCGCTCGCCTGCGGGGTATGGGGGGTGATCATTCCCAAAGACCGCGCAACCGGCATCACCCCTGCCGTGGTCAAAAGCTCTGCCGGGGCGGTCTTTCACATGCCGGTGGCCCGTGTCACCAACATTACTGCCGCCCTCAGGGAGATCAAAGAGAGGAATATCTGGGTAGCAGGCGCCGCCGCAGACGCGCAAACCGACCTCTATCAGCACGACTTGACCATCCCCCTGGCCGTGGTCATCGGGGGGGAGGGACGTGGGGTCAGGCCCCTTGTTAAACGTACCTGCGATCTGCTCGTTTCCATACCCATGCGCGGCCCGGTCAACTCCCTCAACGCCTCGGTGGCCGGGGCCATTATCCTCTATGAATGCCTGCGGCAACGGGCGACGAAACCACATCTCCCGTGAACTTGACTTTTCGATTTCTTTACTCTACTTTCTTGGCGAGACTGAGGTAAGCTATTGCTATGAGGAGATCGAGCATGCAGGTAGAGCGATTACAAGGGTGTTGGACCGCCCTTATTACCCCTTTTACGGAGGGGGGTGCCTTGGACCTGGAGGGACTGCGCAAGAACGTGACCTTTCAAATCGAGGGGGGAGCCAAGGTGCTGCCGACAGGGACTACCGGCGAATCCCCGACCGTGGACTGGAAAGAACACAATCAAATCATCGAAGAAGTGGTGCGGCTGGCCAAGGGAAAGACGTATGTCATGGCCGGCACCGGCAGTAATTCCACCCAGGAGGCCCTCAGGGGTACCCGGCATGCTGTTGAGGCCGGGGCCGAGGCGGTCCTGCTGGTGGACTGCTACTATAACGGGCCTTCTTCGTTGGAATTGAGGACTGAGTATTACGAAGTCGTCGCGCGGGAGTTCCCCAAAACCTTTATCGCCCCCTATATCATCCCGGCCAGGACCGGGACCCAACTGGAGGTGGAGGACTTGGCCATCCTGAACCGCCACTGTAAAAACGTCCGCGCGGTCAAAGAGGCCACTGGTGACCTTGAGCGCATGGCCAAGACGAGAAGGCTGCTGGGGGACGATTTTGACATCCTGTCCGGCGACGATGATATGACTGTAGCGATGATGACGCGTGCGGATATCAGAGCCCAGGGCGTCGTCTCGGTCGTCTCCAACGTGGTCCCCGGCGCCGTGGCCGAGATGACGGCCGCCTTCAGTGCCGGCGACGTCGCGCGGGGGGAGAAGCTTGCGCAGGCCCTGGAGCCCCTTTTTAAGATCGTCACCGTCAAGACGGTGGAGGAGTATGAGGGATTTCAGGTCCCCTGTAAGTTCAGAAATCCCTCCGCAATCAAGACCTTGATGCGGGGTTTGGGAATGCCGGCCGGGCCCTGCCGTGCTCCCTTGGGGCGGATGACTCCCAAGGGGATTGCTATCGTGAGGGAGGCGATTAAGGCCGTCTACGAACGGCATAGGGAGCTCTTGACACCGCTGCAGGACTTTTACCTGATAGATCTCGAGGCGAGGATCTATGAGGATAAGCACTGGCGTTAGCCGAATGCTTGGCAGGGGCGCTGGTTCAACTGCCCCCGTCGAGTTGCAGATACCTCTACGCCCCTTGCTCAGCCGGGCCAAATAAAGAAAAGCGATTGACCTTCTGGGGAGGTTATGGTACATTGTGATTGTTTGAACAAGGATTCCTGGCCGTGGCATCTCGGGGAGATGAAACCGTAAGGTTGATCAAACAGATTGCCGCTTACAGCACCCTGGGGCTCGAGATGGGGTTGTCGGTGGCGGTAGGGACTGCCATCGGGTATTACCTCGACCGCTGGCTGAAAACCGATCCTTGGCTGCTTATCGTCTTTATCTGCATCGGGGCGGCCGCAGGCTTTCGCAGCCTCTATCGGGCGATGAAACGCCTGGAAAGGGAAAATAGAGAGGATCAATAGATCAAAGGAACATTGATGGGCGCAGAGGATAAATTAACTGCTGTCGAACGAACCCAATGGATCATCTTGGCCCTTATGATTATAGGGAGCATCCCCTTCTGGGACAGACAAATCACTTTGGGCGTGTTCATCGGGGGGGTCATCTCTATCCTCAACTTCAAGGCCCTGCGCATGATCTTTGCGCGCGGTTTTGCCCGCAGAGGAAAAACCGGGGCGCTCGTTGCCCAATACGCCGTCAAGTTTCTCGCCCTGATTGCCGTCGTGGCCGGCGTCGTCGTCCTGCTGCGCGGCGCCGTGAACCTGATTGCCTTCCTGGTAGGATTGCTGACCGTCTTCCTCGCCATCGTGGTTACGGGAATCAGGGGGTACCGGCATACCGGTCAAGAGGAGACCAACCATGGGGCATGAAGGATTCAGCGTCGTCAACATGATACCCCTGTTAAACCTCCTCCCCTCCCATGTCGCCTATGCCATAATCGTGATCGTCGTCCTCATGGTCGTCGCGGCCCTGGGGGCCCGGGGCATACGCAAGGGGGGAAAAAGATCATATCTCGCCGAGGGGCGTTTGACCTTCCGCACCGCCGGGGAAGTGATCGTAGAATCGCTCCTCAAGCTTGTCAAGGAGCAAATGGGACCACGGGGACCGGAGTTCATGCTCATTATCGGCACCCTCGCCCTCTTCATCCTTCTCTCCAATATTTTGGGGATGATCCCCGGTTTTCAGTCTCCCACCAGCAACATCAACACCACCGCCGCCTGCGCCGTCACCGTCTTTGTCCTCACGCACTATTACGGCTTTCGGGAGCATGGGATCAAGTACCTCAAACAGTTCATCGGCCCGCTTCTTGCGCTGGCACCGCTTATGATCATTATTGAACTCATCGGCCACTGTGTGCGCCCGGTCTCACTTTCCATCCGTCTCTTCGGCAACATCTTCGGGGACCATACGGCCACCGCCGTCTTTTTTTTCCTGGTTCCATGGCTGCTCCCCCTTCCCATGATGTTCTTGGGGGTCCTTGTGGCCATCATCCAGACGTTTGTATTCATCCTCCTCTCCATGAGCTATTTTTCTTTGGCCATCGAGGGGCATGAACATTGATATCAACGGTGAAAAGGAGGTAAACACATCGTGAGAAAGACCGCATTATGTATGTTAGTTGTTATCGCCCTCGCCCTGCTGGGAACTGCCGTGGCCTTGGCCGCCGAGCAGCCTGCCGAGGCAGCAGCAGGGCTGCCCGCCGAGGTAAAGATGGCCATCGCCATCGGGGCGGGAATCGGCATCGGCATCGCCGCATTTGGCGGGGCCTTGGGCCAGGGTCGCGGCCTTGCCGCAGCCCTCGAAGGGATCGCGAGAAACCCGGCTGCCGCAGGGAAGATGTTCGGCCCCATGATCATCGGTCTGGCCATGATCGAGTCGTTGGTCATCTATGCCTTTGTCATCGCGATCATCATGACATTAAAGATTTAATAAGCAAGCACCATCGTGAGTCTATGACGTCTGTGTAGGGGGGAGAGGTCTTAAAACCATCCCCCCTGCCATACGGCACGGCAGCAAACCCTACCCGCGCTGAACGAGGGATCATGCGTGTCCAGGGTCAACCCAGCACATTATGCTACTGATATTTGAGAGCTGCTCGGCATTCTCTCTGGCTGTACGTGCATAATGAATCCCGTTCAAAATGAACTATCAAAATGACCGTGTTTCTCTCTTGTTAAATATAAGCGTTGATAAAGCGTTGATATGTGATGGCTAGTGCTCCCGCATGCCCCATAAGACCAAAATACCAATGGAGATGAACTACCAGAGGTAGGTGCAAAAGACCGCCCATAAGCCCCTCCTCTCGGCAGCAAACACGAGAATGGCGGACTGGTCTTACCTCCCGACTTTGCTAAAAAAATAGTGGCAAGGATCTCAATTGCCATCGTGGCTCCTTTTACTTTCTCCCTCCCGTCGCTCTTTCCGCGGCGGCACTTGACGCGCCGCGAGAACCGCGTTACATATGAACACTGGAACAGGGGCATGGTACGATACCTTATTAAACGCCTTCTCATGATGATACCGCTCCTGTGGGGAATTACGATGATTGCCTTTGCCGTCATCCATCTGACCCCGGGTGAGCCCATCGGCATGCAGGCCGAGTTTAATCCCAAGGTCACCAAGGAAGTGCGGGAGCGGCTGCGGGCCTACTATAATCTCGATAAACCCTTATATATTCAGTACGTCCTGTGGCTACAGAAGGTCGCCCGCCTCGACCTGGGCACCTCGTTTTCACCGGACGGCAGGCCGGTGGCGGCGAAGATCTTCGAGCGGATCCCCATTACCCTGCTCATCAATGTCCTCTCGCTGCTCTTGATCGTGGCGGCGGCGATACCCCTCGGGGTCCATGCGGCTACACGGCAGGGGTCGTGGGGGGAGCAGGTGAGCACCGTCTTCGTCTTTATCGGCTATGCCACCCCCACCTTCTGGCTTGCCTTGCTCTTGATGATCCTCTTCGGGGTACAATTAAGTATCCTCCCCATATCGGGGATGAGGTCCCTCGTGGGGTATGAGGCCCTTTCCCCGGCGGGGAAGGTCTTCGACATCGGAAGGCATCTCTTTCTGCCGGTGCTGGTGTCGGCCTTCGGAGGGCTGGCGGGGCTATCGCGGTACATGCGCTCTTCCATGCTGGAGGTGATCCGTCAGGACTACATCACGACGGCCCGGGCCAAGGGGCTTTCCGAGCGCGCGGTGATCTACCGGCATGCCTTGCGCAATGCCCTGTTGCCCTTTATCACCCTCATGGGGCTCTCGGTCCCCAGCCTCATCGGGGGGAGCGTCATCTTTGAGACGATCTTCTCCATCCCCGGGGTCGGGCAGCTCTTTTTCTATAGCGTCATGGCCCGGGACTATCCCCTGATCATGGGGATGCTCTTGATCGTGGCGGTGCTGACCCTTCTCGGGAACCTCGCGGCGGATGTTGCCTATGCCCTGGCGGATCCGCGTATCAGGGTGGAGCGATGAAGACATGGTCGCTCGGGGCGCTGTTCTGGTACAAGTTCAAAAGGAACCACCTCGCCATGGGAGGGGGGATCGTGGTCTGCACGCTCTGTATCTCCGCCCTTTTCGCGCCGATCATTGCCCCCTATGACCCCGGCTTTATCAATGTCGATGCGGTCCTCAGCCCGCCGAGTTGGGCGCACCCGTTGGGTACCGATCAGCTCGGCAGGGACGTGTTGAGCCGGGTCATCTGGGGGGGGAGGATCTCCCTGCTCGTCGGTTTCGTGGCAGTCGGGATCACGATCTGCATCGGCATGACCCTGGGGGCCCTTGCGGGTTACTACGGGCGGGCGGTGGACAGCGTGCTGATGCGGTTTGTGGACATCATGCTCTGCTTCCCCACCTTTTTTCTCATCTTGGCGGTCATTGCCCTCTTGGAGCCGAGCATCTGGAATATCATGATCGTCATCGGCCTCACCAGCTGGATGGGGGTGGCCCGGCTGGTAAGGGCGGAATTTCTCTCCCTGAAACAGCGCGAATTTGTCGTAGCGGCCCGGGCCGCGGGGGCGCGCGATCTGCGGATCATCTTCCGCCATATCCTTCCCAATGCCCTGGCACCGGTCTTTGTCTCGGCGATATTGGGTATCGGCGCGGCCATCCTCACGGAGTCGGCCCTTAGTTTTTTGGGGATCGGTGTGCAACCGCCTACCCCGAGTTGGGGCAATATCCTCACCGCGGGCAAGGACAATATCGAGATTGCCTACTGGCTCTCGCTCTATCCGGGATTGGCGATCTTGCTGACCGTGCTGGGGTACAACCTCCTGGGGGAAGGATTGCGGGATGCCTTGGACCCGAGGATCGAACCCTAAGAATTTTTGAGATACCGAATGAAGTAATCGGCGCCGGACCAAATGGTCAGTACCAGCGCGGTCCAGAGCAGGAATGTCCCGAGCTCATGGATGGGTATGGAGAAAAAGGGATAGTGCAGGATAAGGAGGTTCGTGGCGGCCAGTTGGGCGATGGTCTTCATCTTCCCCAGGAAATTGGCCGCGATGATTATCCCCTGCGCTCCGGCAACCCCCCGGAGGGTGGTTACCGCCAATTCCCGGCCGAGGATCACGGCCACAATCCACGCGCTGACATATCCGAGGGGTATCAGCAGGATCAATGAGGTTCCGACCAGCAGCTTGTCCGCCAGGGGGTCGAGGAGCTTGCCCATGTTGCTGACCGTGTTCCTCCGGCGGGCAAGGTAACCGTCAAGCACGTCGCTGACGCCCCCGAGAAAAAAAATAAGTGCCGCGGCAAAGCTCGGCCATTTTCCGGGATAGAACAGGAGCAAGACCGCAACAAGAGGTATGGCCGCTATGCGGAAGAGGGTGAGGTAGTTCGCGAGGGTCCAGAATTCTTCCGTCCGCGCCGTCATTGTTCCGCAAGTCTATTCTGGGATGATTTCTTTTTATATTCCTGATAGTAGCGGAGGACTTCAGCGATATAGTTTTTCGTCTCTCGATAGTTGGGGATCCCCTTGATCTGCGCGACCGTGGTCTCTCCGGCGTTATACGCGGCCAAGCAAAGCTTAAGGTCGGCATTAAAACGATCCAAGAGATATTTCAGGTACTGCACGCCGCCGGCGATGTTTTCCTGAGGATTAAAGGGGTTGGCGACGTTGAGCCGTTTTGAGGTCTCCGGCATGAGCTGCATCAAGCCTTCCGCCCCCTTAATGGAGATGGCGTAAGGATCAAAGGACGATTCTGCCCTTATGACGGCCTTGACCAGGGCAAAATCGACCCCGTGCAGGCGGCAGGACTGGGTGATGAAAGGATCGTATTTGTCCGTGTCGGGCTTATAGCTCGCCACTATGGGAGTCGACAGGCCGGAAGACTCCCGCATATAGACGCGGTAACGTCCCTGGGTCGGGGCGTTGGAGAAGTGCATTACCCCTTCTTTATCCACATAGAGAAATATATCGGCAAACGCGGGAGAATAGCATATCCCCGCAAAGAACAATATTCCTATTATCGTGACAAAGCGCACGTTTTTTCCTCCGCTGCACCTGCTTTATTGCTCAAAAAATACAGCTTCTTTTTACACCTTTGGGCGAATGAAGTCAAGGGAAAATAAAAGCCTCATGGTGCCTTTTTAATCTCGCCATTTTAAATAGAGTCGTCATGGATATCACTCTCTGTTTTAGTTTTATCCGGTTACCGTGATATGGACATGGCGCCCAAGGTTCTCGTCTATGGCCCATTTTTCCCCTAGGAGACCATCTTTTCCCCCGGGGGACGAGGACACTCGGCACAGACGTCGCAGGTTTTGGAAGAAAGAGAGGAGGCATTATGAAGTAAATCGCTTCGGCACCTGAACAGAGTCTCATCGGTATGGCCACCCGTCATGTATAAACCCGAATTTGTCAAATTCTTTCTTGACAATTCTGCCGTATTACTTTAAATTTACAATTTCCTTTCTTTTCTGGTACAATATAATCAAGTGGAGGGTACCGGCTTTTTGCGGTAAATATAAGGGGAGGTTACTAGGCGTATGTATGCGGTTGTAGAGACAGGCGGGAAGCAATATAAGGTCAGCAAAGGGGACGTCATCCGGGTCGAGCGGTTGGGCGGCGCGGTAGGGGACACCATCGAGTTAGACCAGGTCCTCTTGATCAAGGACGATAACGGCCTCCAGGTGGGCAACCCCACGGTGGCCGGGATGAAGGTCGTCGGCACCATCGCCTCGCAGCGGCGGGGGAAAAAGATCGTCATCTTCAAGTATAAGCGCAGAAAGAACTACCGGCTGAAACAAGGGCATCGGCAGGACTATAGCTGGGTAGAGATCAAGGATATCACTGCAGCGCAAGGAGGAGGGAAAAGTGGCCCACAAAAAGGCGGGAGGAAGCTCCCGAAACGGAAGGGATAGCGCCGGCCAGCGGCTGGGCGTAAAGCGGTTCGGCGGTCAGGCAGTTACGGCAGGTAGCATCTTGGTGCGACAGCGGGGGACGCGGATCTTCCCCGGTGACAACGTGGGGCTTGGCCGCGACCACACCATCTTCGCCAAGATCGACGGCGTGGTACAGTATAAATCGGTGGGTAAAGAGAAGAAGAAGGTCAGCGTCTACCCGCTCGATGCCCCAGCCTCATAGCATTTCCTTACTTCGTTTTCCCATTTGTTCACGTACGCTTAAAAGCCCCAGCTGTGGGGTGCTGCCATGCAATTTATCGACGAAACCACCATTTCTGTCAAAGCGGGTCACGGGGGAAGGGGATGCGTGAGCTTCCGTCGTGAGAAGTTTGTCCCCCGGGGGGGGCCGAACGGCGGCGACGGCGGCATGGGGGGTGACGTCATCGTGGTCGCCCAGGAGGGGCTCTCTACCCTGTTGGACTTGCGATATCAAAAAAACTATCGAGCAGACAACGGAGGACACGGGCAGGGGCAGAATAAAACGGGCAAGAGCGCCGAGACGCTTATTATCCCGGTGCCCGTCGGCACCGTGATAAAGGACGCGGAGACCAAGGAGGTGCTCAAGGACCTGGTAAGGGCAACAGACCAGTATATTGCGGCCAAGGGGGGACGCGGCGGCAAAGGGAATGCCTGGTTTACCACGGCAACCCGTCAGGCCCCCCGTTTTGCACAGCCCGGCGAGGAAGGGGAGCAACGGCAGTTGCAGCTCGAACTCAAGCTCCTAGCCGATGTCGGTCTCGTGGGGCGCCCCAACGTAGGAAAATCCACGCTCTTGAGCCGCGTATCCGCCGCCCGCCCCAAGATAGCGGATTACCCCTTTACCACCCTTATCCCCAACCTCGGCGTGGTCTCGTATGGGGAGCACAAGACCTTTGTCATGGCCGACATCCCGGGGCTGATCGCCGGGGCACATCAGGGGCAAGGGCTGGGGAGCCGGTTTTTGCGCCATATCGAGAGGACCCAACTCCTCGCGCACCTCATAGACATCTCCGAAGAGCCCGAGGGGGA
>Ga0154798_1005_pt1 | contig 11990 bp, 14 predicted proteins | sample Rifle2008BG16ft_FD_105806 | JGI IMG/M metagenome (GOLD analysis project Ga0154798, IMG submission 105806) | Deltaproteobacteria bacterium RBG_16_54_18 | reverse complement strand
TTAACTACGTTCCCAAGCGTTCTATCTGATGCGCGATGCTACCTTCTATTTCTATTTAGTCAATAGTCGAGGTCTGACTCCAGCTTTTTCTCTTACCATGCAGAGCAAGAAGTACCTTTTCTTCACCTTCGTCATACAGAGTTGCCCTTTATCCCTTCCCTCATTCAAAAAATTCCATAAAGAAAAATCCAATTTCCCCCACTTTCCTGCGAGCTCTGATACCGAATGAGCCCCTCAAAAATGGAGAGAGTAACATGATCATACGCCTCTTTCTCAATACGAAGGATGAAAGCGAATTGAGTAGATGATGCCTGCGGCGACGTCCGGCGACGGTACAGCCCCCATAAAAAATCCGACAGCGTCTCCCCCTCCGAAGAGCGGTTATAGCAATAGACCCGCACCAAGGGATAGAGGGTACGTTCCCACGCCTCATCATGCAGCGGCAGGAGGGAAAAGATGGAAAAGTTTATCTCTCCTTTATATCCCCGACGATAGTCAAAGAGGGGCCAGAAATTTGCGTCCAGGGCCTCGTTGCCCGTCTTGATCTGCTTGGTAATCCGATACTTATTTATAAGGATAAAACGGCGGACCGTCTCCTCTTCGTCCCCCATCAAGTCCCATTCGTACTTATAGAAGGGCCAGAGGCAATAGAAACGCTTCTTCTGCTCCTCGTCCCTCACCCGGAAGAGAGGAAATATCTGAGTTTCCTTCAGCCTATCTCCTCTCACCAACGTCACAAAGGGCCAGGGTATTTCCCATCTCTGCAAGCGGGGATTGTCGACCCGCTGATGTAAGAAGAAGGGGGTGAGGAAGAGATCAGCACGTGCCCCCGGTGAACGCACGGTGGCATAGAAGGGAAGATAAAATCGCTTCTTCACGGGTTTATCGGTGTCAAGGTCCTGATCCATGTAGGCGTAGAAGGGCCACAAGACAAAGCCGCGGTCGTATACGCCGGCCCTCACCTTGTGCCCCCAGAGAGGCCAGAGATACAAACCCTCGGCCTCACCTCCGAAGAGCGAGACAAAGGGCCACGGGGTGCGCCAGGTCATCTCCCCCTCGTCCTCGATGCGGGAGTAGAGGGGCCAGAAGTAAAATGTTATTTCGTCCCGACTAAAGCGCTCCTTGAGCTGCCCTGCGAGCGGGAAAAAGCCGCCATAACGCTCACCCGTTTCGGTCTTGCCCCAAAAGGCAGTCAAGAAAGAAGACGATCGTTCCTCGCGGTCAGGCGCGGACGACGTTACCTCATCCCTGAACAGGCTAAACGGAACGAGATAGGCCTTGGTATCCCCCTCTTTGCGCTGATACTTACCCAGGGGATATACCAGCTCCCATCGCTCAAGCTCTTGCGAAGGGGAGCGGGTATGATACAGAAATGGCCTGATCCCCCACTCGGTCCCCTGCTTATTTTCCCTCCACGTAAAAAGGGGGCCAACGACCTCCAACTCTTTCTCCCCCTCCGTGGTGTAAGAAGAAAAGAGGGGCCAGAACGCAAATGACCCCCCATACACAGGAGTGAAAAGGAGTGCAACGGTGATAAGAAAAAAGAATAATGCAAGGAGGCCCTTGGAAAGCAAAAAAATCCTGCCTATCAGAAGAAGAGGCCCGCTATGGCCCCAAGAATGGTAATAGGGGTCTGCTCCTGAACGCCTTCCGCGGCCTTTTGCATCTTCTTCAACGTCTTTTCGGCCTCATGGTACAATTGTTCATCGGAGACGAGCTTCCCCAACGTCCCTTCACCCTTGCTCACCTTGGTCGTGATAGCCTTCAACCCGGCACTTGCATCTCGCAGGTTGACGACCAACTCTTTGATTGCATTTTTCCCTTTTTCCCCACCGATCGCCTGCTGCAAAGAAGTGCCGAGGTCGGCCATACCGCGGGCAGCGGCGTCCAACGACGCAAGGAGTTGATCCATATCTGGCGCCGATTGCACCTTGCTGATATTAGATCCCGGAGGGAGCAAGGGGGCATCGGGGGAACCGGGCTTGACCTCGATATATTTATCGCCGAGGACGCCGTGGGTCTTAACCGCAGTCTCCGCATCCACGTGGAGTTGGGTCTCGCCGATCTTCATCCAGACCTTGGCCATTCCCTTTTCCAAGCCGATTTGTTCCACCTTGCCTACTGGTACGCCGGCAATCTCCACATTGGCATTGACGACAAGGCCGGAGACTGAGGGAAAGAGGGCGGTATAGATCACACCCTTCATCCTTTCGAGCCTGCTTACGCGGAAGGACATGTAGAACAAGAGAATAATCCCTACCAATACGAGAATTCCTACCTTTGCCTCAGTGCTGACCATGCCTCCTTTCATACTCATGCCTGCTCCTCCTTTCCTTCTCCCGGCGTCAGGAAGGCCTGAACCACAGGGTTTAAAGATTTCCTGAAGGCTCGCGGAGAACCTTCTTCAATAATCTTGCCCTCATGCAACATGGCTATTTTGTGACCGACATGAAACGCGGTATGAATGCTGTGGGTGATAACCACAAAGGTCCTCCCCAGATCCTGTTGCGTCTGAGTGATGAGCTCCTCTATGGCCTCGGCCATCGGAGGGTCGAGCCCGGCCGTGGGCTCATCGAAGAGCACGATCTCCGGATCAAGGGCAAGGGCGCGGGCAAGGCCTACCCGCCGTTTCATCCCCCCGCTGAGTTGGGCAGGCATTTTCCCTTCTTCACCGGGGAGCCCCACTTGCTCCAGTTTTTGTGCCACAATCCGCGCGATTTCCTTTTCTTTGAGATTCGTGTGCTCGTACAAGGGAAAGGCCACGTTCGCTCCCACCGTCATGGAATCAAAGAGCGCTGCATCCTGAAAGAGCATCCCGAAGCGTTTCCGCATCTCGTTGATCTCCGTATCCCCCAGCTTTGTGATGTCGACTCCATCGATCAAGATCCTGCCCCGATCAGGCCTCACCAATCCGATAATGTGTTTCAGGAGGACGCTCTTACCGACACCGCTGCGCCCCAGGATGACGGTGCTCTTCCGCGCCGGGATTTGAAGGTCAACGCCTGTCAAGACCTTCTGCTCACCAAATGATTTATGCAACCCCGTGATCTCAATCATCTAAAACATCGCCGCCGTCAAGAGATAATTCGCCATCAAGATGACAATTGCTGCAAGGACGACGCTCTCGGTAGTAGCTTTACCGACCCCCTCTGCCCCTCCGGTCGCGGTATATCCCTTGTAGCACCCGACGACGGAAAGGATCAGGCCGAAGACCGCCGACTTGATAATCCCATGGTAGATGTCATTCAACTCTACATACTTCTCCATATTGGCCACAAAGGCACCCGCGTTGATCTTCAGGATCGTCACCCCCATAAAATACCCCCCCACAATCCCGACAAAGTCGGCGATGGCGGTCAAGATGGGGACCACGATAATGCTGGCCAACACCCGCGGGACGATGAGGTACTTAATGGGGTTAATCGCCATGGCGAAGAGGGCATCAATCTGTTCGGTGATCCGCATGGATCCGATCTCCGCCGCCATGGCCGAACCTGCCCGGCCGGTAACCATGAAGCTCGTGAGCACCGGCCCCAACTCCCTGGTCATGCTCAGAGCCACCGTAACCCCCACCAGCGTCTCCGCGCCAAACTTTCTCGTGGCGTGGAAGCTCTGCAGTGCCAAGACCATGCCGGTAAAAATACCGGTCAGAACGACCACCAAGGCCGATTTTACCCCTACCCGCTCCATCTGTTGATAGAGCAGGTCTACTCTAAAGGGAGGATAAAAAGACCAGCGGATGATATCAATGAGGAGGAGCAGCATCCTCCCCATCTCATTCACATATCGGGCTACCGCTTCCCCTATTACATTAACGGTTTTTGAAATCTTATCCATAGGTTACCCTTTATAGATGCGCTGGACCCGCCTGCCCACGGAACAGAGGATCTCATAGGAAATGGTCCCAACCCACCCCCCGATCTCCTCGGCAGTAATCTCCTGACCCAATTGACTCCCCATCAACACCACCTCATCCCCCGCGGCAACCGCCGGAATCGCGGTCACATCCGCCATGGTCCAATCCATACAAACCCTCCCCACAACCGGCGCTCGTTTCCCCTTGATTAAGACCTCCCCGCGATTGGAGAGCAGGCGTGAGTATCCGTCGGCGTAACCCACGGGGATGGCGGCAAGGAGGCTCGTACTTTGCGTAACAAAGGTACGGCCGTAGCTGATCGGATTCCCCGCAGGGACTTTCTTGACGTCGGCGATGCGGCTCTTCCAGGACATTACCCGGCGCAGGGCAATCTTCGGCTTTAAGGAGGCAGCGGGATAGGAACCGTAGAGCATGATCCCTGGACGCACCAGGGTACCGTTGGCAGCGGAGAGATTAACCAGGGCGGCGCTATTCGCCACATGGTAGAAACGCGGGGTGATACCCACTTTTTTTATCTCCTCTATGGTACGGGAAAACCGTTTTAATTGTTCTTCGGCAAAAGAAGGATTCTCCTCATCGGCCGTGGACAGGTGCGAGGCGATCCCTTCTATCTGAAGGTTTTCAAATGCCTGCAGGCGTTGCACAAACGCAGGTGTATCCTCGGGCAAGAGGCCGATTCGCCCCATCCCGGTATCCACCTTGATATGGATCGGGATCGTGGTCCGCCTTTGCCGGGCCGCCGCGGCCAGGGCCTCGGCGATATCCAGCCGGTAGACCATGGGGGTAAGGTGATGGCTCAAGACCTCCTCCACCTCCTCAGGGTAGATACCGCTCAGGATAAGGATGGGTTTGTCCAGCCCTGCCTGTCTCAGTTCTATCCCTTCCGGGACCGATGCTACGCCGAGAAAATCCGTGCCGAGTTCCTCCAATTTCCGGGATACGGCGATCGCGCCATGGCCGTATGCGTCCGCCTTTACGACCGCCAAGAACTTAACCGAAGGAGGAATGAGTTGACGTAATTGTTGATAGTTAAAGGCCAGGGCCCCGAGATCTACCTCTGCCGTGGTCGCATGAAAGTTCAGGGACATACAGGATAACGATGCCTCCGCCGATTGCGCCCTCACCGTATTATTACTTAACATCTCTGGGTGGAGATTGTCAATCATTCCTTCACCTCCGTCCATCTTGTCTTTTGCCCCCTCCGATGCTATCTTTTTTTTGAGGCATACGGGGGTGGGCGTATCTGCGTATCTCTTCAAAAAGGGATGCCCTCATGTGTGGAAAAAGTTGAGCGGTTGTAAGCCGCTTAGAGAAAAACGACGGAGCCTCATGCGCATAGGTATTCCCAAGTCCCTGATGTATTATAAACTCTTTCCCCTGTGGCAAACCTTTTTGCAGGAATTGGGGATGGAGGTAATTACCTCCGGCGGGGCGATGCGGCACATCGTGAAACGGGGCGTCCCTTTTTACGAAGATAGCTGCCTCCCCTTAAAATTATTGATCCCCCATTCTCAAAGTTTGGTGGGCAAGGTCGACGCCCTTTTTCTCCCCCGTTTGATCAGCTTGGAACGCCACTACATCCTCTGCCCCAAGTTTCGGGGTGCCCCCGATGTGTTGCGGTTGGCCATAAAAGACAAGCTCGATATCTGGGACGGAATAGTGGATCTGCGTCAGGGTAACAAGGGGCTGGAAAACTTTGTGCGCTACATGGCAGACAAGACCGGCAGTAATCCGCGCCAGGTGCGACGTGCATACCGACGTGGTGAAGAGCGCTACCACACCTTTAACCGAGAACTGACCGCCAGAATTAACGGCCTCCACACGGAGGAGATCTTCGATCTGGAAACCCCCTCCCCCGTTGCCGGCACGGATAGACATCCTTTTACCGTGGCCTTTATCGGCAGATCATACAATCTCTTTGACTCATTCATTAACAAAGACCTCTTGGCCCTTGTCAAAGGGATGGGTATCAATGTCGTGACCTCTCTCGCCATACCGCCGCACGAACGTGAGCGAAGAATTTCCCGCCTGTCCAAAGAAATCTATTGGGAGACAGCACGCGAGATAGTGGGAAGTATCCTCTACCTCACCGAGCACACGATAGCCGACGGGCTTGTCTTTGTTACCTCATTTAAATGTGGTATTGATGCCCTGATGCAGGAGCTTCTCAAGAGAAAGATCAGGACAAACACCATTAAGCGTATCCCCTTTATGACCCTAACATTTGATGAACATACCACCGTGGAAGGTCTCAAGACCCGCCTGGAGGCCTTCCTTGACCTCATTGCCCAGAGGAAGATCCATGCAGGATAACAGGGAGGTGGTCATCACGGGAGTGGGCGTCATCTGCGCTACCGCAGGCACGGTAGAGGAATTTCTCACCTCCCTGCGCGAGGGGCGGCGGGGTATTAAAGAGGTGACGCTCTTCGATTGTACGGGATACCCCTCCCAGATGGCGGCCGAAATAGCTGATTACAAGCCGGAGAATTTTTTCTCCCAACGGGAGCTGCGGCGTATCTCGCGGGCCGATCAGTTTGTCCTGATCGCGGCACGGCAGGCCCTTGCCGATGCCGGGCTGAACCGAGACGGAGCGCACACCGGGGTATGCCTGGGGGCAGGGGCGGCAGGCATGTCCTCGGCCGAGGTCTACCACCGTCAACTCCTCGCGGGGAAGAGGCCGCGGCCATCGCTTATCGTCCCCTTCATCCCCAGCTACGCCACCGATCAACTGGCGGAACGATACCGCCTCCGGGGGCCCCGTTTCACGATCACAACCGCCTGTAGCTCCTCCGCTACCGCCATCGCCTATGGTGCCGAACTCATCCGCGACGGAACGGCTGACATCATGGTCTGCGGAGGCGGGGAGGCCTTGAGCGAACTGACCTTCGGCGGCTTTTGCTCCCTCCAGGTCATGGACCCCCTTCCCTGCCGTCCCTTTGACGCCCATCGTCAGGGGCTCTCCCTGGGAGAGGGTGCGGCCGTGCTCGTCTTGGAGGATAAAGAACGAGCCAGCAAAAGGGGGATACCAATCTATGGAGAGCTCCTGGGGTATGCGCTGGGAGGAGAGGCCTTTCACATCACGGCGCCTGAGGAAACAGGGAAAGAAGAGGCAAGGATCATGCGCGAGGCCCTCCGGGATGCCGGGATCGCCGCGCACGAGGTAGACTATCTCAACGCCCACGGCACCGGCACCATCCTCAACGACCGGGTAGAGACCCTGGCCATCAAGGAGGTGTGGGGGGCGGAGGTGTATCAGCTTCCCATCAGCTCCACCAAATCGATGATCGGACACTGTTTGGGGGCGGCCGGCGGGTTGGAGGCAATCACTTCGTTGTTGTCCATCGGTCACGGCTTTATCCCCCCGACTGCCGGTTTTGAGCAGGGGGATGCGGTCTGCGACCTCGATTATTCCCCACACCCCAGGACAGAAGAGGTTACCATCGTCCTTTCCAACTCCTTCGCCTTTGGCGGCAATTGTACGACGCTGATCTTCGGAAAGGGGGATCTCTGAACCTTATGGAAGCGGTGGCAATCACCGGCATGGGGGTCATCACCCCGGTGGGGATCGGGAAAGAAGCATTTTGGCAGGGGCTGATCGAGGGACGGGACGGCATTGAGGAGATCACTACTTTTGATACGCAACCCTTTCGCTCGAAAAAAGGGGCCCTGGTCAGGGGGTTTAACCCCAAGGAATTTATCTCCCCCCTACAGATTAGGAGGTTGGATCGGGCCAGCCAATTCGCCATCGCCGCCGCCATGATGGCCCTCGCGGATACGGGCCTCACCATCGGCGAAGATATCCCGGCGGAACGGGCGGGGATTATTCTGGGCTCCGGCTTTTGCGGCCTGGTCAATTCCGAGGCCTTTCATCGCGGGCAGGTGCTCCGGGGACCGGCTGATCTCAACCCCATCCTCTTCCCCAATACCGTGCCCAATGCCGCGGCCAGCAATGCCTCGATCGCGTTGGGGATAAAGGGACCCAACAGCACCGTCGTTCAATCCTTTTGCACGGCAGAGGCGGCGCTTATGTTTGCGTGCCAGCAGTTGCTCGCCCGGCGGGCCGATTGTATGATCACGGGCGGGGTGGACGAATTAAGTCCGATCCTCTACCGCGGATTCAACGAGCTCCGTCTGACGGCGTGGGATGCGGGTAACGGGGAACGCAGCGCGCCCTATGATCGCACGAGAAACGGATTTATCCCCGGCGAAGGGGCAGGTGTCATCGTCCTCGAGCGGGAGCAGGATGCCGTGAGGAGGGAGACACACATCTATGCGAAAATCCATAGTATTGCGGCTGCCGGCGGCGCGGATCCTGTCGGGGAAAACGTCGCGCGCGTGATAGCAACTGTCTTGCAAAAGGGGGAAAGGGTAACAATCGATTTGATTGACGGTGCCGGCAACTCCTCCCCTCGGCTCGATGCGGCAGAGGCCGAAGGGCTCAGGCTCGCCCTGGTAGCCAGATCTGCAGGCATCCCCATAACGTCACTCAAGTCGATGACGGGAGAAGGGATTGCCTCGGGGGGGATCAGGATCGCGGCAGACCTGCTCATTATGGAACGCGGCGTCATCCCCCCCACGATCAATTATGTTGATCCCGACCCCCGCTGCGATCTCAACGTGATTCGAGAGCGTCGTACCGTGCCGGTCAAGACCATACTGCACACGGGGATCTCATTGGATGGAACGTATATGGCCATCCTCCTGGAGAGGAACGATGGAGTTTCTTAAATCGCCGGAAAATGCCATAGTGATTTTCACCTTGTTGCATTTTACCGTCGGGAGGACCGCCTCGGTGGTCTTCGCCATCGTCTACCATCTCCCGCTCCTTCTCTACCTTCCCTTGGCGTTAGCCTACGACTTTGTCCAGATCCCCCTCTACGGCTTCATGCTGGAAAACGCCTCCCGCATCCCCTTCTTGCGATGGGTGGAGACGAGATTGAAACAGGTATCCCATGCCTTGCAACAGAGGAAACTCGTACGGCGGGTCACCTCGTGGGGGGACGTGGGGATCGTACTGCTGTGTGCCCTCCCCATCAGGGGGTTTGGGATCCTCTCGGCTACCGTCCTCTGCTATGTTCTGGGCAAAAGTCCGAGGAAGGGCACCCTCCTCCTGCTGATCGGTTCCATGCTCGGCATCGTATTGACCTTCGGTATAACGAAAGGCATCATCACACTATGGTAGACCCCCGTGAGCAGATGACGACGATGACGAATGCCCTCCCCCATCGCTACCCCTTTCTCATGATTGACCGCGTGCTGGTAGTGGAACCCGGTCGCCGCGCCGTGGCAATTAAGGCGATCAGCCTTGACGACTTCTTCCTTGGAGGTCACTTTCCCCAAAGTCCTTCTTTGCCTGAAGCCCTCATCGTGGAAGCCTTGGCACAGACCGGGGGGTTGGCTATGCTGAGCGCAAAAGAAGGAGGGATGGGGATGCTGGTGCGGGTGGAAGAAATGCAGTTTGCCAAGACCATCAGACCGGGGAGCCTCCTCACTCTTTCTGCCGAGGTGGAGTTCAGCTTCGGCGAGATGGCCAAGGTGCGGGTAAAGGCGGAGTCAGAGGGGGAAATGGTCGCCCAGGGCATACTGGTCTTGGCGCAGGGGAAGCGATGATCGCCGACAAAAGGATACCGGAGTGCAGCCCCCTCGAAGACGAATCCTTGACGGAATATTACAGCCGTATGGCCAAGCGGCACATGCGGTTTCCGATCAAAAGGGTCCTCTCCCGGATCAAGGCCCTCGGGGTAGAACAGGGATTCGCCCTGGACGTGGGCACCGGCCCCGGCATTTTCCCCCTGGGGATCGCCAGAGCCCTGCCGCAGATGGAATTCCTTGCCATCGACCTCTCCCCGGCCATGATCCAGACAGCCCAGGCCAACGCCAGAGAAACCGGGCTGGAAGATCGGGTACATTTCCAGATAGGCTCTGCCTACGCCCTTCCCCTACCGGATAAGAGTGTTGACTTGGTGCTCTGTATCCATACCATGCACCACCTCGAAGACCCCCTCGCCTTTATGAACGAAGCTGCCCGTGTCTTGAAACAGGGAGGTAAATATGTTATCGTGGATCTTCGCCGTGATGCCCCGAAACTTCAAGCCATCCTTTTTAACCTCTTGTGGCGCATCTTTATCAGGGAAGCGAGGGCACGGGATGGTCTGTGGAATTCGCTCAAGGCCGCTCTTACGCTGGAGGAGTGTAAAAGATTGTTGAGAAGCTCGGCCCTGTCGCGTTGGAGGCTTTACCCCCAGGCCATCGAGATGTGGATCGAGTCATGTTGAAATCGAGAAAGGAGGGTTGGTGATGAAAAATCATAAGCTTATGATAGCCACGATCACCGTGGTTGCTGTGTGGGCATTGGCCATGATACCAATGGTTGCCCTGGCAGCGTCAGAGGTCCCTCTGTTCAAAGATTATCAGGTGGCGGAGGTCAAACCCTTCGAGGTCCCAACAAATGTGGCGGCGCCGGACTCGGCAGGCAGGGCCATAGCCGATGAAACCTTGTATCAGATCAGACGATACAGCGCCAAATATAATCTCTTCGATATGGTGTTCATGGAAGGGACGCAAAGGGTGCCGGCGGGGAAAAAGGTTCTGCTGGTCAAGGGAACGGTCACGGCCTACTCACCCAAGGGGGCGGGTACCTGCGCCGTACACTGTCAGTTCGTTGATAAGGTGAGTGGTCAGGTTCTGTACGAAATCGACCCCAATGGAATGACATTTCGCGTGGCAGAATATATCGCCAAGATTATCTATCAAAATAAGGTAGGCAAATAAAAAAAGAAGGAGAAAGAACATGAAGAAAAGAGTTTTTGTGGGAGCAATCATAGCAGCGGCAATGATCTGCGCCATCAGCGCCCTGGCCGTGGGCAAGGAGGCCCTTTTCAAGGACTATAACGTCGTGGTGGTCCAAGCGTTTAAGGTCACCCCCAACACGCCGGCCCCTGATAATGCGGGGAAGGAGATTGCCGATGCCATCGTGTACCAGGTACGCCGGTATTCGCAGCAATATGGTCTCTTTGACATGGTAATCATGGAAGGTTCTGCCCCGGTACCGGCGGGGAAAAAGGTCCTCCTTATCAAAGGTGAGGTAAAAGAGTATACCAGGCCGACGGTAGGAAGAGAGATCCAGCGCGGGTTTACCCCCTGGGGGTCGCATGTCGGATCAGCCGCCTTTGCCGCCCATTACCAGTTCGTGGACAAACAGACCGGAAACGTTATCAATGAGCAGGACTTGAGAAGCGGCTCTACCGGCTCTAACAATACGGTAGAGTATGCCATGCAAAGAAACGCCGAGGCAGCAGCCAAGTTCATCTACAAAAATAAAAAGTAACACGCCAAAACGGGTAAAAAAAACGAGGGGGGCGTGAGCGCAAACGTCCCCCTCGTCTTGCATATGACGGGAAGCATTATATCGGCATTACTCACGTGACTCCCACCATGAGATATCAGAAGAAAATAGGGGCGGAATGGATTGTCTGCCCTCTGTGTGAGGCAAAGGCAGCACGGCAACGGCATAAGGAAGGGGCGTATGCCATGGTCCGCTGTCTCCGGTGCGGCTTTATCTATCAGAACCCCCGCCCGAATGATGCGGAACGGCTCACGAGTTACCAAACGTATCTCCCGCGAGGCAAAACCAAAATCGAGGCGTGGGGTAGAATGATGCAACCGGTCTTCCAAAAAGGGGCCGATCTTATAGAGCGCCACGTGCCCCGAGGAAGGCTTCTGGATGTGGGGACCGGATACGGTTTCTTCCTCGCCCTGATGCAGTCCAGGGGCTGGAAGGTCAAGGGTCTGGAGGCATCGCGGGCCGGGGCGTACTATGGGCAGACCAGATGGGGGCTTGATATCCTCTCGCAGCCGTGGGAAAAAGCGTCGTTCAAAAAAGGGGAGTTCGATGTGGTTACCGCCTTTTATGTCATCGAGCATCTCCCCCATCCTCTCGCCTTTCTCGCCGAGGTCAACCGGATACTCCGCCCCGGGGGAATGCTTGTCCTGCGCTACCCCCACACCACCCCAATAAAAGATATTCTCGCTCTCATGGGGATACAGAATCATCTCTACCACCTCCCCTTTCACCTCTGCGACTTTTCACCGCAATCGATGCGCAGGGCATTAG
>Ga0154798_1017_pt1 | contig 12047 bp, 10 predicted proteins | sample Rifle2008BG16ft_FD_105806 | JGI IMG/M metagenome (GOLD analysis project Ga0154798, IMG submission 105806) | Deltaproteobacteria bacterium RBG_16_54_18 | reverse complement strand
TTCACGTTGATAAAGATCATATTAGGGGACTGCGCGGCGAGATTCCTGAACTTTTCTTCGCTTTCCCGCAACGCCTTCTCGACCAGTTTGCGCTCGGTGATATCGCGTGCAAAACCCTGTATTACACCGTTTCCTTCATAAGATACCACCTTGACGCTGACCTCGATTGGTACGGAGGTCCCGTCTTTTCGTATATGGTGACCTTCAAAAAGAAGGGACTTATGCGACAATACAATTTTTATTCGTTCGGGAATTTTTTTGCCGTTTTCTCTGCTGTCTATCTTGGATAAATTCGCCCCGATGAGCTCATTCCTGTCGTAGCCGAGCATTTTGCAGGCATTTTCATTCACCTCGATGATGTTCCCCTGAAAATCGAATATGTACAAGGCATCGTTTATATTATCCACAATAGTTTGATATCGTTGTCTGCTCTCTAGCAAAGCCTGTTCCGCCTGCTTGCGCTCGCTGATGTCGCGCGCCACGCTCAAAATCGCTTTCTGTTTTCCAAACTTGATCGGTCGCTCATTCACTTCGGCCGCAAGCTGCCAGCCGCTTCGTGCAACGAATGTCGTCTCAAACGTAGACCAGCCTACTTCATGCGTTTCTTTGACGTGATTGCTTATTGAAGCCGTATTTTCGGGAGTTACAATTTCACGCAGATGCCTGCCTACCAGGTCTTTTGCCGTCCATTCGAGCCGGTGCGCACCGATTTCATTGATATGCAGGATGGTACCCGCATCGTCGTGGACGATAATGCTATCGGGAATTGCCTCGAAGAGCGTCCGGAGTCGAGCCTCGGTTTCTCGCAGTTCTTCCTCCGCACGCTTACGCTCCGTGATATCCTGTGCAAAACCTATAATCCCGATAGGAACGCCATCATCATCGAGGATCGGGATCTTATCCGTCTGTACCCATCTTGTGCCGCTGGCTGATTCATATTGTTCTATTATGTTAAGCTTAGGCTGTCGCGATTGGAAAACCTCTTGGTCATCATCTGCCATGCCTTGTGCCATTTGAGGCGGATACAAGTCAAAGACCGTTTTCCCCACGAAATCTTCTTTGGGAACCTCCAGCGCTTCTGCAAATTGCTTATTGACGCGTAGAAATTTCCCTTCTCTGTCTTTATAGAAGATTATGATGGGCGATGAATCGATAATCAGCTTCAGGTCTTGCCGATCTTTTTCCACTAGTTCCTCAAGACGCTTGCGCTCGGTGATGTCACGAGCAACGATTGCTATCTTGTTGATCGTGCCTTTTTTATCGGTAATAGGGTGTGCGACCGTATCGAACCACCTACCTTCACGTTCATCCTCAAACCGCACCTCTCTGCCGGTTTCAAAAATTTGTGAGATAAATAATCGCCACTTCTTGGCAATATTGTCAGGGAGGGAGTCATCGATCATGGTGCCGATCAACTCATCCCTGCTTTTCCCAAGCCTAGCTTCTATGACAGAATTAAGGTCAAGAATTATACCCGTGGGATCCAACAGTATGACGGAATCAGTCGGTGCATTAAGCAGTGCCCGTAATGTCGCTTCACTCTCCCGTAGAGCCTCACGCGCTTTTTTTTGCTCGGTGATGTCCTGAAACGTGGCTTGCGCGTACGTTTTGCCTTCTAGGGTGAAGTGTGAGATACTTGCCAACAACGTCCTGGTTTGCCCATCTTTGCGCAGGATATCGTACTCAAACTCGCTCGGCATCGATTCTCCCTGGGCAACCTTTTGCATCCGTTTGGTAATAAGGTCGCGCGATGCTGGGGCAACATGATCGAGCAGAGGAATCTTGACAAATTTCTCTAGGTCTTCGTAACCGAATATGCGTAACAAAGTGGGGTTGGCATACATGACCTCGTTGCCGCTTGAAATACCTATACCCATCAATGAATTTTCCACAAGCGCGCGATAACGATCTTCTTTCGCTTGCAAGGCATCATCCGCCTGCTTGCGTTCGGTGATATCCATACCCGAGCTGAGGGTGCCCATGATATTGCCTTGTTTGTCTTTTAAGAGTGCATTGTGCCAGGCGATGATTCTTTCACTGCCGGATTTGGTCAAGACAGGATTTTCGTGGAATTCCGTCATGTTTATCTCACCTGACATGAGCTTCCGAAAGACACTCTTTACCTGCTTGCGAGCATACAGAGGCACGAAGTTTTCGAACCAATTCTTGCCGAGGAGTTGCTCTTCTTTATATCCGAGTATTTGATTACCCTTTCTATTTATGAGGGTGATCTCTCCTTTTTTGTTCAAGGCGACGATCATCACCTCAGCGATATCCAAATAGTGTTGTGCTTTATCGCGTTCCTCGCGCAGGGCCTGTTCGAACTGGTTGCGCTTGTGTCCCGCTTGCTCCAGCTCGGCAATGCGACGCCGCAGGGTGGTCAATTCTTTGATGAGTTGTTCTGGTGTCTTATCTTTGTCTTTCATACGGTATTCTTTCGCGAAGATGGCGGGCATTGCCCAGCCCCGAGAGCCGTCAACATTGTTATGGTGCGTGATGGACTTACGGTACTTCTCTCTCTGGGGGGGGAGTTGGCTTGTCCGCGCAAGGGCGGAATAATTGGAAATCTATGAATATGGTAAGAGGATAATGAGTGCATACGACATTTCCTCCTACTATTTATTATACACTGTATTATAGTATATAGATATAAGAGCTATTTTGTCAATGATAATAGGATAATTTTATGCATATCCGAACAAAAAAGGATAATTTTATGCATCCCCGAATAAAGGGACGATCTTAAATTTGGTTACATCCACCAGCCCCTTATCGGTGATCTTGAGCTCCGGGATCACGGGCAGGGCCAAAAAGGAGAGGGCCATGAAGGGGTCTGCCGGCTCACCCCCCATCTCTTTGACCGTCCGGTGCAGGCGGTTGAGCGAATCCCGAACTTCCTCGATGGTTTGATCGGACATCAGCCCCCCGATGGGCAAAGGGAGAGAGGCCAGGGTCTTATCTCCCTTGGTTGCGATCAATCCCCCGCGCATGGCAACGATGCCCTGCACTGCCTGGGCCATTGACTCGTCATCTGTGCCCACCACGACAATGTTGTGGGAGTCATGGGCCACAGAAGAAGCGATGGCGCCCTGCCGCAGGCCGAATCCCTTGACAAAGCCGAGCCCGATGTTCCCCGTCCCCTTATGCCGCTCCACCACCGCGATCTTAAGGATGTCCCGGTCAAGGTCTGCCGTTGCTAAACCATCCTGTGTCTTCATCTCATAGATGGCTTTCTTGGTGATGATCTGTTGGGGAATTACCTCGATGACCTTTGCCCTGCTTGTTTCCGCTTTTATACGGAATTGTTCAGCCGAGATCGCGGGTACGTTAAAGGTATTCTCGGGCTTAACCGTACCCTGATCTTTGACGCCGGAGATGAGTTTCCCGTTCTCGGCAATCAGGCGGCCTTGTTTGAAAACCTGGCTAACCCTAAAATTGTCGAGGTCGTCTATCACCACCAGATCAGCGTCATACCCGGGGGCAATGGCCCCGATGCCGGGAAGGGGAAAATATTGGGCGGGGGTAAGCGTGGCCATCTGAATGGCGGTGATTGGGTCGAGACCGAGTCGGATCGCCTTTCTCACACAATGATCAACACCCCCCTGGGTGATCAAGTCTGCAGGATGGCAATCATCGGTGACGAGCATGCATCGTCCGGCGTTTGCCGGTGTGACGATCTGGATCAACTCCTCCAGGTTCTTGGCAGTTGATCCCTCCCTGATCATAAGGTACATACCTTGCTTGAGCTTTTCTTCGGCCTCTGCCCTGGTCGTGCACTCATGATCCGAGGAGATGCCGGCAGCGATATAGGCGGCCAGCTCCTTGCCGCTCAAGCCCGGGGCATGGCCGTCAATCCGTTTTCCCCGGGCCATCTCTATCTTTTTCAGGACCTCTGGATCGCCATGGATCACGCCGGGGAAGTTCATCATCTCGCCGAGCCCCTTTACCCATTCTTCCTGCATGAGGTTTTTGAGGTCTTCGGCCTGGAGCTCGGCCCCCGCGGTTTCGAGATGCGTGGCCGGCACGCACGAGGGGAGCATGACGAAGAGGTTTAAGGGGATTGATTCGATGCCTCGGCGCATGAGCTCAATCCCCTTGATACCCATGACATTGACGATCTCGTGAAAGTCGGTCACGACCGTGGTCACGCCGCGCGGGAGCACGGCACGGGCATATTCACCTACCCCCACCATGCTGCTCTCGATATGCACATGGGCGTCAATAAGGCCGGGGGCGAGATAGCGGCCTTGCAGGTCTATTGTCGCGCGGGCGGGATAGTCTCCGAGGCCCACCACCTTGCCGTGGGCGATGGCGACGGCCTGGGTCTCGATCTCCTTGGAAAAGACATTGATAAGTTGGGCGTTTGTTAAGAGGAGGTCCGCCTCTGACCAAAGGGTCACCTCCGGTTTTTCACCTTTGGCATATGCTATACGATCTTTTATGTCCATAGTCACGTCAGGAAGCCACACTATATCCTATTGCTTCTGTTCGGGGAATGGGGAAAATCGTTGCCTTTAATTCGATTTTTTGCAACGGAAATTAAACCCTTGGCCCCTGCCGCCAGCGGCATCCCGCTTCCATAAAATATATATTGTGGTGTGGGATTGAATCCTCCCGCTTTGCGGGATTGAACCCTCTAACAGCGGATGCTATAGTCCTTTGCACAGGAACACAGAGATGCCGTCTTCGTCAACTGACAATCAAAGGGTCCTTCTCGTCAATCCCAATGAGATGAAACCTGCGGTTACCCCCATCGGCCTTGATTACGTTGCCGGCGCCTTGGAAGCGGCGGGTTTTCAGACAGACCTGGTCGACCTCTGTTTCGCGACCTCTGACCAAAGGGTCACCTCCGGTTTTAAAAAAGAACTCGATGCCTATTTTGCAAGGCATGACCCGGTGGCCGTCGGCATCACCATACGCAACACGGACGATTGCTATTATCTCAGCCAGGCGTTCATCATGCCGCGGATCAAGGAGATCGTCGACTATATCAAGAAAAAGACACGACGCCCTCTCGTGCTCGGAGGGGTGGGTTTTTCGGTGATGCCGGAGCCTATCTTGTCTTACCTCGGGATCGAACTGGGTATCTGGGGTGACGGCGAGCTCGCCTTCCCTGCCTTGGTACAGGGGATAATGGCAGGGGAGGATCTGCATGCGATCCCCGGGCTGATCTATCACAAAGAGGGGGAATATCACCGTAATTCCCCTGCGCTCCCTGCAGTATTGAATCTTCCCCTGCCGCTGCGGGAGACGGTAGATAACCCCCGCTATTTTCGCGAGGGGGGGATGGGGAGCATCGAGACGAAACGCGGGTGTGCCCAACGGTGCATCTACTGCGCCGATCCCCTGGCCAAGGGGCGCGCGTATCGCCTGCGGCCGCCTGCCGTGGTCGCCGATGAGATTGAGTCCCTTGTGGCGCAGGGGGTGGATTGTCTGCACCTGTGCGACAGTGAGTTCAACCTCCCGTATGAGCACGCCGTCGCGGTCTGTCAGGAGATCACGAGGCGCGGGTTGGGGGAGCGGGTTTCGTGGTATGCCTATCTCGCGCCCGCGCCCTTTACCGAAGAGCTGGCGCTTTTGATGGTAAAGGCAGGGTGCCGCGGGATCAACTTCGGGGTTGATCACGTGGATGATCGGATTCTCAATATCCTGGGAAGGCCGTTTACCGTTGCCGCTATCCGGGAGACTGCCGCCATCTGCCATAGATTGGGTATTCCTTTTATGTATGACCTGCTCTTGGGTGGCCCCGGAGAGACACATGAAAGCCTAGCCGCGGTAATCTCCGGTATGAAAGAGATAAACCCCTCGCGGGTGGGGATATCGGCAGGGGTCAGGATCTACCCGGGGACGCCCTTGGCCGAGATGGCGCTGGCGGATATGCGTGAGGGTAGGGCCATGGTGCAAGGCGCCCTACAACCTGATTTTTTTGCCCCGGTATTTTATCTCGCGGGCGCGGTGGGAGAGGACTTGTCCCTTCGAATCGCCTCGCTGGTTGCGGGAGATGAGCGGTTCTTTTTTGGGGGCGGGGAGGAGGTTGAGACCAACTATAATTACAACGATAACAGTGTCCTCATAGAGGCCATCAAGAGGGGCTATCGGGGGGCCTTCTGGGATATCTTACGCCGGCTGGCGGAGGAGGGAAGGGGGGAAAGTCAACCTGATGATCGGTGAGTAATTTCAAGAACTCTTTGAAGTCGGGCGGTACATTGAGCGTCACCATAATTTAACCGTCGAAGGTATTCTACATACTGGAGGCGTTCGTATGGTGTCTTGGTCAGCCAGAACTCCTTATCAGGTGGCTGATCAGTGCGAGGAACAATGGAACTGGTTGTTTCTCTTTTAGTCTTAGTCTTCACCAAGGGCTTCCAGATCAGCGATATCCTGTTTTCTTTCCGTTGCCCTCTTATTGGCGACAAATTGTTCGCGCCCAATATAATAAACAATCGCATCACCATACGGGCCTTGGGTACGGCCGGCAAATGCATCTGCCCACGTGACACCATCAAGAGACGTTAGAATGTCTACGCGAACCGGAGGGACGCCGAGTTGGACAACCATGTCTGGTTTTTCGAAATCCGATGGGGTGAGATCGAGCGATCCAAAACCAAATTCCGTGAGGGCTGCTATAATGCGTCGGGCATTAGCAAGATCAGGTTTAACATAGATATCCATGTCACCTGTATAACGAGGAGCACCATGAAAGGCCAAGGCATAGCCGCCCACAATCATATATTCAACGTTGTGTGCGTTGAATAACGCGAACAGATCTCTGAAGTCTTTCTCCATCGCCATTAAATTGCCTTCTTAAGTAGTCTACCGCGGCGACTCGCTCTTCCGGGGGTCTGCTCAGCCAGTATTCCAAATCAGCCTTACTCGAAGAAGAATCCTTGAGGTTACTTTTAACGACAACCCTTTTAATCATATCATACCCTTTATATAAGCATATCAGAATAATCAATAGAAATCAATAGAAAACAATGGGTTAGCAATTATCAAGCAACTGCCTATTTTTTTAACTTTCCGTGATCTATCACCCCATGGCCTTGACGTACCGCATGCGCAGATCATACAGGAAACCGTTCAGGAGGTTTTCCTCATCCGGGGTGAGGTTCCCTTTGGTCTTTTCCTGCAGGATCCCCAGGATATCGATGGTCTGCTTTGCCAGGGGGAGGTTTTTTTCCATCTTGTCGGTCACGGGCTCCGTGATTTCACCCAGGTGGACCAGCACGGAGGTGCTCAAAGAATAGACAAAGGCGGAGAAGGTCAGCTCCGGTATAGGCGTAGGTGCCTGCCCCCCCTTTTTTTCTGCCGCGGTTTCCCGCGTCTTTTTTGTCTCGTCCGGCTGAGCCGGTTCCTCAGCCGCGGTCCTCTTGTCGATGACCCGAAAACCCTGTTTTTTCTCTTTCTCTTCTGTCATTTTTCCCCTCCTCTGGTGCATCACAACGTAATAATAGTGTAGTTCCCGCCGTTTGAAAAGGGGTAAAGAGCTCAGATATACTGCGCTAGATGCGGCGTTGCTTGCGACGGTCGCGACGGGCGCCGTCCTTCCAGGTCTTTCCTTTCTTCTCCCGGCGCAGGGGTTCCATCCGCAGGTTCAAGAGGACGGAGCCAGGGAGCTCTTGTATGGCAGACGGTTCCTCATGGTTTTCCCATTGCCTGGGATGTTGTTTTTTCTCCGGCATGATTTCAGCAATCGGCGGGCCGCTGATATAGGCGGGCGGGATATGCGCCGCCAGATAGAGGAGCGGATGGGTTTGATAAAACGCAACCCCCTGGTCATTGGCCCGTTGCGCATTGATCTCTACGAGGATGGGATCGGGGTCCCGTCGCCTGCCGATCCTCAGGGCAAGCGCCGGATCAATCGCAAGGGGGACGTATTGTTTATCGCCCGGGTCGAGCCCTCGCTGAAGGATATGCGGGTAGGCCCGGCGTCTGCTCCCGTAATAGAGGGTCTGCGGCGGTGTGGCTGCCTCATACCGTACCGTGTGCAGTGCGCCTCTGATCCGATCATCCGCGAGCTCAAATTTTTCTCGGTCGATGCCATAGGCCACTTCCGTGATGTGCGAGGTCCTGACATATGACCACCCTTCTTCTTCGGCAATGGCCTGTTGCAGGTCTTTCAGAGGGATGAATCCCTCGTGGTCGGGGACCAACCCAAATTCATCAGGGCGGTGCACCAAGATGTAGGTCAGCAGCTTGCTCAGGGCAGCAACGTTGTGTCGATGGGACATTTCAGTGGAGCCTGCTCCGAAATTCTTCTTTGTATTCCTCCAGCTCCTCCAAAAACATTTCCACGTGCTTTACAGTCCGTTGTTTAAGGTCTTTGTGGCCGCTGGAGGCGTACAGGTACATGAGTTTGATAATCGTTTGGTAGGTACTCTGCGGATCCTTACACCATCTTTCAAGGGGGCAGATGAGACAGTTGTCCAGGTACTCCAGACAAAAGGCGCCCCCTGAGCGGGCGCTCTTGATGATGGGGCCGACTTCAGCGAGCTGTTCTAATGACCGGAAGGAATCCTTGATGCCGGTCCACTTTTCGATGGTGATATCGAAGAGGTTTTCACCCCTGCGATATCTCGCTACGATCTCCTGAAAGCTCAACAGCTGCTGTTTCATCGCCCCTGCGTCGTTGCACATCGCTACGCCCCCCCGATTCGCAACGCACCAAGGGGGATATCCCTTATTCATAGTACGCAAACGGGTTAGTTTGTCAATCTCAGGATTTTACGTGGGTGATTCTGTTTGCCTCATCGACATAGACGAGCCGGGGGCGGTGGTCGTTGTATTCCGCTTCATCGTAGAAACCGTAGCAGGCGATGATAATCACGTCGTCCGTGCTTGCCTTATGGGCGGCGGCGCCGTTGATGCAGATGGCCCCCGAATCCCGCTCGCCGGTGATGGCATAGGTGGTAAAGCGGTTTCCGTTGGTCACATTGTAGATCTGCACCTGCTCAAAGGGGATGATGCCCGCGGCTTCCATAAGGGTTTCGTCGATGGTGATACTCCCCTCATATTCGACGTTGTCGTCGGTTACCCGGGCCCGATGAATCTTGGCCTTTAACATAATCCTTTGCACGGTTATTCCTCCCTGAGGATGATGTTGTCGATCAACCTTGTTGTCCCTAAGCGCGCGGCCACGGCGATAACGGCATCGCCGGTGACCGTATCGATGTCCTGAATAGTGCGGGCGTCGCAGAGTTTGACATAGTCGATTGCGGCAGCGGTTTCTTTCTCGATCATGCCGCGCACGGCGTTGAGGATAGTCGCCGCGTTCCGCTCGCCCCGGGCGAAGAGCTCTTTCCCCTTCACGAGAGAACGATACAGGCCCGGCGCCAAGGTCCTGTGCGCCGGCGAGAGGTAGGAATTGCGCGAGCTCATGGCCAGACCATCGGCCTCCCGAACCGTGGTCAACCCGATGACCTCGATATCCATATTCAAGTCCTCCGCCATCCGCTGGATGGCGATCAGTTGTTGGTAGTCTTTTTGGCCGAAGAAGGCCAGGTGTGGCTTGACGATGTTAAAGAGCTTGGCCACCACCGTGGTCACCCCGCGGAAGTGTCCCGGGCGGGAGGCCTCGCAGAGGTTCTCGGTCACGTGGTGCACCTCTACCGACGTCTGAAAACCATCGGGGTACATTTCATTGGCCGAGGGGGTAAAGCAGATATCCACTCCGACGTCTTGAACAAGCGCGAGGTCCCGCTCCATATCGCGCGGATATTGTGCATAGTCCTCACCCGGCCCGAATTGTGTGGGGTTGACGAAGATGCTGATGACCAGCACATCTCCCCGCTTTCTTGCCTCACGCATGAGCGACAGATGCCCCTCGTGCAGATACCCCATGGTGGGGACAAAGGTAATGACTATCCCCTGACAACGGTTCTGCTCGGAGCGCTGCTGCATCTCGCGGGGTTGAACAATGATCTCCATGGCCCTCTCTCAGAGGTGAAAGGTTTGTTCCTCCGTGGGGAACTTTCCCGTGCGCACCTCGTCAACGTAGGCCGTGGCCGCCTGGGAGATGACGGCGCGCATATCGACGTAACGCTTCACAAATTTGGGGCGGAATTCCCCCAAGAGGCCCAGGACATCGTGGATGACCAACACCTGGCCGTCGCAGTGGATACCCGCGCCGATGCCGATAGTGGGGATACTCAATTTTTTAGTGATCTCTGCGGCCAGTTCCGTGGGGATGCACTCCATGACCAGGGCAAAGGCGCCTGCCTCTTCCACCGCCAGGGCATCCGCCATAATTTTTCGTTTCTGTTCCTCCACCTTTCCCTGTACCTTATACCCCCCCATCTGGTGGACGGATTGGGGGGTGAGGCCGATGTGTCCCATGACCGGGATGTCGATTGCGGCAATGGCGTTGATGGCCTCCCGCATATTCACGCCCCCCTCAAGTTTAACCGCCTCGGCGCCGCTCTCCTTGATCATCCTGCCCGCATTGCGTTTGGCGTCTTCACTGCTGACCTGATACGACATGAAGGGCATGTCAATAACCACCAAGGATCGTGTGACGCCTCTCACCACGGCCCGGGTGTGGTAGATCATTTCTTCGATGGTTACGGGAAGGGTATTGGGATAGCCGGCCACGACCGAACCCACCGAATCTCCCACCAGAAGCATGTCTACGCCGGCCTCATCCAAGATGCGGGCAAAGGGCGTATCATAGGCGGTCAACATCGTAATTTTTTCTTTACCGCCCTTCATGGCCGTTATCGTCGGTACGGTTACCTTTTGCGTCATCGCGGCCTCCTTGCCCTGTTTCAGCTGAAAAAACCCTTCATATGAAAAAAGCCCTCTGGACTGTCCCAGAAGGCCTTCGTTGTTCCCGCCCCGTGTTACCTTGCACCTTCCGTCTCAGTCCAGTCTTACCTGGATCCAAGCGGCATATAATATGTTGTCCCCTGTCTGGTCTCCTTGATCTCCCTTAAGAGATCATCAAAATCATCCTTGTGCCGCACAAAGTCAATCTCTGTTGCGTCCACCACCAGTAGGGGAGAATCGCTATAATAGAAGAAGTAATCTTTATATGCCTCTGCCACCTCCTCCAAATACTCGAGCGATATATCCCTCTCTCTCCGTTTACCCCGTGTCCGGATCCTCTCCTTTAAAATCTCGGGCCGGGCCTGTAAGAGGATTACCAAATCAGGCCTGGTAATCCGTGCCTCCAAGAGGGTATATATAGAATCATACAGCCTTAATTCGTCTTTGTCAAGATTTATGTGGGCGAAGATCCTATCGCGGTCAAAGAGGTGGTCGCTGACGATTATTCGCTGGAAGAGGTCCAATTGGTTGAGGTCTTTTTGCTGTTGATAGCGGGTGACGAGGAAGAAGAGCTGGGTCTGCAGGGCATGCCTTCGCCTGTCCTGGTAGAACTTTTCCAAGAAGGGATTATCCTCCGTTCGTTCAAGGAGGAGATCGCCATCCAACGCCGTGGCCAGCATCCGGGCAAGCGTCGTCTTCCCGACGCCGATGGGTCCCTCCACCGCGATGTATCTCTTTTCCCCTTCCATAAAAATACTATTCTCGCCAGCTGTTTTACGGTTTCTTGATTGGAAAAGCGGACTTTACATTAACATAGCTTCATACTCATGTCCATCCTGGTTAAAGATGAGTTTACTAGCTGGTCCGCCTACAAGTTAAATCGCAATTTAAAAATATTAAGTTCATCGTTACCCGAATTCCGCTCAGCGCGGGCTATTTGCAGTTAAGCCTAGAGATCGCCGTCGAAAACATCGCGGACAGCCGCCCGCCATTAAAGAGAAAAGATACGTAAAAGTAACAAAAAGAAACAAAAAAGCCTCTGAAAGGCTCGACACATATGTGAAAAAAACAAGAAAGATTTGCGGCAAAAATAGGATTGACAAAAAGCTGTTCTTTGTGTTAAACGTTTCTAGCTTAAAGGGAGGCATGGATGGTGTCCTTGCGAGTAAATCAAAAGGGGGGAGAGGGTGTGAGTTGTCAGCTACCTCTCCCCCCTTTTTGTTATCGGATCATTGAGTGTGCGATGCCATCTTTTGTCACAGGAAAATCCGAGAGAGGGGAGG
>Ga0154798_1021_pt1 | contig 12340 bp, 9 predicted proteins | sample Rifle2008BG16ft_FD_105806 | JGI IMG/M metagenome (GOLD analysis project Ga0154798, IMG submission 105806) | Deltaproteobacteria bacterium RBG_16_54_18 | reverse complement strand
TGCGTGGTGAAAAGCTCACCGGCGCGGCGAAATCCCATGGTCTTGCCGTAGAAGTCCCGTCCGAGCGAGTAAGCACCGCTATACAATTGCGAACGCAACGCAACCGTAGCCGACTGCAGCACCCCAATGAGAAAGAGCGCCCCAAACCACCAGGGCATGATGGTCATGGCATAGAGGGGAATGATCTTATCCATATTCCCCTTGGCAGCTGCAATAGCAATCTGCTCAGAGCGCTGCATAAAAATAATATTAGTCAGGGGCCCGACGACGAGGGGAACCCCGATCAAAGCGAGGGAGAAAAAACCCGCCATCAGCACGCCCCGGTTCAATTCCCGGTCCGAGGCGGCCGTCAGAAACCGCGTCACGAGCTGCGGCTGTACGAGTGCGCCGATCCCCACGCCGTATATGATGCTCGAGCCGACGATCCACCAGAAGGCACTCCCCATCTGCAGTCCCTCGGTCCACCCCTGGTGCCCCAGGGCAGTCCATCGCTCAGGCACGAACGTGGCGATTTCCGCCAGGGCTTTGTGGGCGGAGATAACGCCCCCAAGCAGCCAATAGGTCCAGTAACAGAAAATCGCCATAATGACGACCATAAAAAGGCCGTGCAGGGTGTCCAGGTACCGCACCCCCCTGCCCCCTCCGAGGAGGAGGTAAACGGCCAAAAATACCGCGAAGGCAAGCAGCGCGGCCACATAGGGGATATGGAGAGAGACCTCGATGAGCCGGGCGACCCCGATGAGGATCGCGGCCGCATAGAGAGGGATTAAGGCAAAGACCATCAGGGCGGCAAAAGCCTGAATGAGAGGAGATTGATAGCGCTCTCCCAGCCACTGCGGAAAGGTATGGGCATTAAGGGCTATCCCCATCCGGCGGGCCCTCTTGCCGCAGAAGACAAAGGCGCTGAAGATCCCCACGATAATACAGACAAGGCTCAACCACAGGTAGGAAAAACCAAAGAAGGCTGCCCCCCCACCGAAACCGATAATGGCCGTGGCACCGAGTGGGATCGCCCCGTACGAGAGGGCCATGACACCGCTCTCAGTTCGCACCTGATACGCGGGCATGCGGCTCCGCCCCCGCCCTCTATAGACGAGATAACACGCGCCGACAAGGTAACCCGCGACAACGACGATATCCAGTATCGTAACAACCATTTCCCGTGCGCTCCCGAGACGTCAGCTGAGCAGCCCCCACCACCGGCCGCGCCCTTTTTTCACCGGACGTTGCCTCCTTGCCTTGCGGATACCCTCCTGCCTGCGCCTCAACAAACGCTGCATTCCCCCGCGTACCCAGCGCACGACGGCGGCCATGTACATCCGTCGTCCTTCATTCCACCGGATCAAACCATAAAACACACAGATCAGACAGGCGAGCGGAGCGCCGAGATAGGCAGCTGCTATCGCAGTGCTTTTAAAACCCAAAAGGCCTTTACTCCCTCGCAAGACGTTGATCAGCTCGTTCATCAATATCCTTTATCCCCGGTGATCTGAAAAATGCGCATCACATCCATAGCTGCCAGACAAGACCCAAGAGACCGGTGAGATAGAAATTTCCTTCCAGCAGGGTCTCGAGGCGCCTGCCGGGATGAAGCCACTTTTTCTCATATACCACGAGACACACCACGGACGAAAAAACACTGAGGATCAGGAGAAACGCGAACGGGCCGACCGCACCCACGAGAGATGCCACAACGAGCACGATAGCCGTACAGATGGCAATACCCTGCAAAAGCAGCAGCGTCTTTTCCTCCCCCCAGGTAATAGGAAGGGTCTCGACACCGACGATCAGGTCCCCCTGTTCCTGGAAGATATCGAAGAGGGCCGAACGAATATAGGTAAGCGAAAATACAAAGATAAAAGCCGTCACGGCAGCCGGCAGCGCGATTACCTGATTCCCCAAAAAAGGGAGCACAACGCTTACCACTCCCCAGGCAAGGGCCTCGGACAAAGTCTTTGAGCCCGGGATGTCCTTAATCCGGGAATACTCCCAGAGATGTCTGATACCTGCCGGCACCAGGGGGATGCTGTACATGATCCCCAAGATATTCAAGGCCGCCATGGCAAGCAAGACACCGAGTCCGACGGAATATGCGAGGGCGAGCGCCATGATAATAGAGATTATTCCGGAAATAATCAGAAAGGTGCGGTGACGCCGGTAAAAAAAGGCCACCTCCGGATCGTTATACGCGCTGGCCCCCTTGTCGAGAAAACGATTGAGCACGTGCATGGCATAGACATAAAAAAAGGCCAGCAGGGGATAGACCATATCCGTCTTTCTCCCGGAGAGGACGGCAGCCGCAGAGGCAACGGCAAATGCCCCTCCGGCCACGACCACATTGCTCAGCAGTAAGAACCGGCCAGCCCGCATAAGCCAGCGGCCGAGCGCGGTCTCCTTGCGCGTCCAAATTCCCTCTATCTCTCTGACGACCTTCTTGATCATCCAATTAGGTGTTGATGCCCCTGCTGAGACACCCACGACCTCCATCGTCGCCAGTTTTTCTTTGTCAAGGTCCCTTTCCGTCTCCACGTGGAAGGTCGGCATACCCGCATCCCGGGAAATTTGCACGAGGCGTCGGGTATTCCCGCTGTCATAACCACCCACTACCACGACGCCATCCACCTGTCCGGCAAACTCTTGCGCCTCTCTTTGCCGGCTGTAGGTAGCGTCGCAAATGGTATCGAAGATAAGGGCGCCGGGAAATCGCGCCTGTATGGCCTCGACCACCTCCCGAAAGTTCTGCGCTGCCTGCGTGGTCTGGGCTACTACCACCACCTGTTTCATGCGGGGCAGGCGGGCCACCTGGTCTGCGCTGCCGATCACACGTCCCCTGCCGTGCGCGTAGCCCAAGAGGCCCTTGACCTCCGGATGGCCTTCATCTCCCACGATCACGGCATGGTAGCCTTGTTTGGTATGCGTGTTGATAATGCCCTGCACGCGCGCTACCCGGGGGCACGTAGCGTCCTTGATGCGTAATCTCGAGGCCTTGAGGACACGGCGCTCTGTCGGCGGGATGCCGTGTGCCCGAATGACAATAGTCCCCTCCCGCAGCCCCGTAATGGTATCAACCCCCCTAATACCCTTGGTCTCCAGCAGCGCCAATACCTGACGGTTATGGATCAGAGGGCCGTAGGTATAGAGGGGGTGTACACCCTTATTGTTCTCCGCCAACACGATCTCCATCGCACGGCGTACCCCCATGCAAAACCCCGCTGTCTTAGCCAGTTTGACCTTCACTCTCTTTTGCTCCTATCGAGACGGCAATATTGTAGGGGAGATCAGATCGAATTACAACTGTCTTGACATATATTGTGTTTTTTATTGACAAAATATATAGTATGCTGTTATGTAAGCGTGCCGTGCATCTCATTGATAAACGATTGAGAACAGATTCGTTGTAAACCGAGGGACAATCGATGGCAGGATCGTTAACGGACATAGTACACCCTTATCAAGAGCGGATCGAGAGGGAGCTGCACATCCTCACCCCCTTTACCGATATTACGACCTTGCATGACCCGATCGCCTATTTTTTTACCTTACCGGGAAAGCGCATTCGCCCCTTAATCACCCTCATAACCGCGGAAAACTTTTATCATCGGTACGAAGCAGCGGTCCCTGCCGCCGTGGCCATCGAGGTCCTCCATGATTTCACCCTTGTCCATGATGATATCATGGATGAGGATCAATTCAGGCGCGGGCATGCCACCGTCCATACGAAATGGGATGTCGGTACCGCCATCTTATCAGGTGACGCCATGGTTGCCCTGGCCTACCAGAAACTGCTGACAACCAAATCACCCCATCTGATTACGATGATCGAGTCCTTTACCGACGGCATGTACGTCGTCTGTGCAGGCCAGGCCAGGGATAAGGCATTTGAGACGAGGGACGACGTCACCGTAAATGATTATCTCGCCATGATCTCCCAAAAAACGGCACGGCTTATCGCCTTGGCCTTTGAATTGGGATACCTCTCTGGCGCCGACGACACAGACCTGCTCGCCGATTTAAAGGTAATGGGGGAACATATCGGTTTGGCCTTTCAGGTCAAGGACGATATTTTGGATTTTGCGGCAGATGAAAAAACCCTGGGCAAAGATATCGGGAGTGATTGGCGCAGGAAGAAAAAGACCTATATCACCATCGGGTATCGCCAGAAGGCAGCAGTTGATCCACAATTCCCGCAAGACCTTTTTGCGCTGCCGGAATTTAACCTGGCCAAGGCCGCCGTTGAACAGGCGGGCATCCTGCAAGAGGCGCAAAATTTTATTGAAGAGAGATTACAGAAGGCACAAGCAATAGCCGCTGCCATTAACTTTACCCACCCGATCTTCAACCACCTCTTGCAATTCCTTGCTGAACGTAAGTACTGATCTTAATTTTTTCATGAAATTAATGAGCTACGGGTAGTAATCTTGACGCGTTATTAAACATCAGATAGTGTAAAAAATATCAGGTTGTGCCTATGCCTCGTTCGCAGGTGACGGTCGGCTATAAAATTTGGCTATCGGCAGATGGAAAGGCCTTTGGTGAAGGCCCCTATCTCCTTTTGCAAGGGATTGCTAAAACGGGATCGCTGCGCCAAGCGGCCAGGGAAATGGGGATGTCTTACCGGAAGGCGTGGGGTATTCTGAGAGAGTGTGAAAAGAAGCTTGGTTTTACGCTCATCGAAAGGAAGGTAGGCGGCTCAAGCGGGGGTTATTCCAAGATCACCCCTTCCGGACATGAACTTATGAAACACTATGGCCAGTTCTGTGACGAGATAAAAAAATCGATAGACAATGCCTTCCATAAAAATTTAGATGCCTTCGTCAAGAGTCAAAAAATAAGACACATACACAAATAGCCGCCTGAAAATTATTATACATTGCAGGTAAGATCTTTTTTATTTTCTCCGCGATCTTTACGGCTCCTTCTATGCATGGGTCAGCGCATAGAATGGGTATTGACAAGTTAAATTACTTCAGGTATACACCTCGTTATGTTCATTTAACAATAACGCAAGATAAGGAGAGATAAACCATGGAACTCTCATCGAAAAAACAGAGAGTAGCTTGTCTTATCGCTATAACTTTTTTGCTGTTTTTTTCTCTTGCAAACGCAGCAGGGGTTACGGAAAAAAGGCTCATTGCCTTCTGCGGCTCCGCGAGCAAACCGGTATTGGAGGAAGCTGCCGAGCGCTTTTACAAAGAGACGGGGATTCGCGTTGATCTTAACCTCGGCGGCTCGGGAACGATGCTCTCGCAAATGAAGCTGGCCCGAAGGGGTGACCTGTATATACCGGGTTCACCGGATTATATGGTCAAGGCCATCCGGGACGGCATCGTTGACCGCGATTCGGCAGCGATCCTTGCCTATCTCATCATAGCCATTGATGTGCAGCACGGAAATCCCAAGCATATCAAAACCCTTTCCGACCTTGCCAAGCCCGGGATGAGGGTGGCCATCGGCAATCCCGAGGCGGTCTGCGTGGGCTTGTACGCCGTGGAAGTCCTCGAACGTATCGGGCTGCTCACAAAGGTACAAAAAAACATTGTTACCCACGCCCCCAGCTGCGAGGCTACTGCCGCCCTCGTGGCCATGAAGAAGGTCGATGCCGTTATCGGATGGGATGTCTTTTCTAAATGGAATCCCAAAAAAATTGATACAATTTTATTAAAGTCGCATGAGATCCCCAGGATCGCCTATATTCCTGCGGCCGTATCAACCTATAGCCAAGATAAAAAGGGCGCACAAAGATTCATCGATTTTCTTGCCTCACCCGCAGGGCAAAAGATATTTGCCAAGTGGGGATACATCGCTACAGAAAAAGAAGCGCGCAGATTCGCCCCCAAGGCCGAGATCGGTGGTGAGTATAAACTCCCCGTGAACTACACCCTGTCAGTGCAAAAATAAAATCTGTCTCAGAGGCTATCGCTGATGGACTTTGGAAGATCTCATAACTGGAAGGGGATCACAAGTGAGAGGGCCTTTAAGGCCGCAACGATCAGCTGCCTTGTCCTCCTCACCTTCTTTTTTGTCGGCATCGTATTATCTTTGGTAACCTATACAAATTGGGAGACCATGATCTCTACCCTCGTATCCCCGGAAATCATCTTCGCCATCAAATTGACGGTGATCACCGCCACGATATCTGCCGCCCTTGCCATCCTTGCCGCAATTCCGGCGGCCTATGCCATCTCAAAATTTAATTTTCCGGGAAAATCCGTCGTCGATACCATCCTCGACCTCCCTATCGTCATCTCTCCGATTGCCCTGGGGGCAGCCCTCCTCGTCTTCTTCAACACCCCCCTCGGTATGATAATTGAGGTGAAGATAGCGCGCTTTGTCTTTGAGGTACCTGGTATTATCCTGGCCCAATTCACGGTGATTACCGCCCTCGCGATCAGGCTCCTAAAGTCTACGTTCGACGGCATCGATCCCCGCTATGAACAGGTCAGCAGGACCTTGGGGTGCAGCAAGCTCAAGGCCTTTATGAAGGTGACCTTGCCCCTGGCAAAAGATGGTTTGATAGCCTCCGGTATCCTGACCTGGGCCAGGGCCATAGGGGAATTCGGCGCCACGGTGACCCTTGCCGGGGCCACCAAGATGAAGACAGAGACCTTGCCCGTCGCCATCTATTTGAACCTGGCTGCCGCCGACGTGGAAAAAGCGGTGGCAGTGATCTTTATCCTCATCGCCCTCTCATTAGTGGCCCTCATCTCCCTGAGAAAAATCAGCACGACAAGGTATCATCTATGATCGAAATAAAAAATCTCTCGGTTCGCGTCGGTGACTTTTCGTTACGCGACATAAACCTTACGATCAACGATCGTGAATACTTTGTCGTCCTCGGCCCGACAGGGGCAGGGAAGACCGTGCTTATCGAATGCCTCGCCGGGCTCCATCACTTCCGGCACGGAGAGATATGGCTAGATGACGCTGATATCACTGCCGTACCGCCGGAGCAAAGGCAGATAGGATATGTACCACAAGATTACGCATTGTTCCCCTTTTTGAATGTAGCGGAAAACATAACCTTCGGGTTGAAGGCAAGACATGCCCCGCCGGAAACGATTAACGACCAGGTGACGACCTTGGCCCACCTCTTACACATCTCCCCTCTGCTGAACCGGAATGTTCGTACCTTGAGCGGTGGGGAAAAACAGCGGGTCGCCTTGGCCCGAGCGCTTGCCACCTCTCCTCGCATCCTGCTCTTAGATGAGCCTCTGAGCAGCCTCGATGTCAGAACCGCCAAGTATCTCAGACTCGAGCTACGGCGGCTTCATGAGGAATTGGGGGTTACCACCGTACACGTCACCCATGACCTGATCGAGACGGAAGAAATGGCCGATAGAATGGCCGTCTTAAATACAGGACACGTGGAGCAGATAGGAACACCGGCAGAGGTCTTTTTTAATCCCCGTAATGAGACCGTTGCCGATCTCGTCGGGACACCCAACATCTTGACGTGTGACCAGGTAAAACCTATAGGACATGGATTAGTGGAGGCCGTGTGTGGAGGTATGTCAATCGTTCTTCCCCTTCAAGACGGCGGGATTAGAAAAATCGCTTTATTTCCCAGGGATATCTATATCTCCACCACGAAGCCGCCAGGACCCGAGTTAAATCGCTTTAAGGGGGTGGTAACGGACATACAACCATTCTCTTCTTTAATGAGGCTCAAAGTCCGGGTAGGGAAAAATCAATTGCTGGCCGAGTTGCCGCAGGATATCTTTGAAGAGATGGACATAAAGACCGACCAAGAGGTCTTTCTGATATTGAAATTGAGACGGTTAAGGATTCATTAACCTCAAAGATGTTCCTGAAACATGCGCCGCAATACGATATCCGTCATGCCCCTGCATGGGCCGAATGAGCCGTCGGGATATACAAGACCTCACTGATTATGAGCCTCATTTAAAAATATATCGATTAAAGCCACTTAATGAATACGTTGTCATGGTATCATGAAAAGTCAACGAGTAGTGTCTGTCGGGGCACATAACATTGACAAAAACCCCTGTATGCGCAAATATAATACCCCATGGGTGATGTGAGAAAGCTTCTCAATCCAAAAACCATCGCGCTCATCGGTGCTACCGATAAGGAAGGCGCTCCCGGGAGGATTGCCCTGGAAAACTTGCTGCTGTCGAAAGAGAGGCAGATTTTCCCCGTCAACCCGGGCAAACAGTCGCTCCTCGGTCTCCCGTGCTACCCCGCCATAACGGACATCCCTGAGCAGATTGACCTTGCCGTCATTGCAACCCCGGCAGACACGGTTCCCGACATCGTCCGCACCTGCGGCGAAACCGGCGTCGAGGGTATCATCATCGTCTCTGCCGGCTTCCGAGAGGTTGGCCCTGTTGGGCAGGCATTGGAGGACAGGATAATCGAGGCCAGGAAAAAATACGGGACGCGGGTTATCGGCCCCAATTCCTTGGGCATCATCAGGCCGAACGAAAATCTGAATGCGTCTATCTTACAGGTCAATCCGGAAAAAGGGAATATCTCCTTTGTTTCGCAGAGCGGTGCCTTCGGCAGGGCGCTCCTTGACTGGGGAATCGGCGCCCATATGGGCTTCAGCATGTTCGCTTCTCTCGGCTCCATGATCGATGTTGATTTTGCCGACCTGATCGACTTTTTAGGTGAAGACCCTTATACAAGAACCATCATGATCTATGTGGAAGGGAATATCGGCGGCGCACGGAAGTTTACCAGCGCGGCTAAGGGGTTCGCTCGCAATAGGCCCATCATCGCTCTCAGACCCGGTATGCCTCGAGACGATGAAATTCAGATGCACACCTACGCAGGAATGCTTGCGGATACCGAGCACGTCTATGATGCGGTATTTAAAAGAATCGGCGTCGTAAGGGTCAACGAAGCAATCGATCTTTTTAACACCGCCAGTGCCCTCTCTGCTCGGCACCTGCCACAGGGACCTCGGCTCCTCATTATCACAAATTCATATGGCGTGGGCATCATGGCAACGAGTACCTTGCTGGGGCTCGGCGGCGAGATCGCGAGGCTTTCCGATGAGACCATAGAGGAGCTCGGCAGGATCCTCCCGCCACACTGGAAACGGGAAGACCCCTTGGATATCCTCAGGGATGCGGATGCCGAAAGATTCTCAACTGTTCTGCATATCTGTCTCAAAGACCGCGGGGCAGATGGTGTGCTCATCATTTTTACGCCCCAGGGCGTTGCTGCACCGGATGAGGTTGCACGGGCAGTCGCGGACGTAACAAAATCCGCTTGGAAGCCTGTCATTGCGACGTGGATGGGCGGCGAGAGCGTACAGAAAGGAAGGGAGATACTCCTGCAACATGGCATTCCCACGTACAACACCCCCGAAGAAGCGGTGAGGACATACCTCTACATGTACAATTACAAGAGAAACCTCGAGCTTCTCTACGAAACTCCTGCCGAGCTCCCCGTTGACCATGCCCCTCCCAAAAATAACCTCAAGACCCTCATTCGGAGGGCCATCGGTGAAGCTGTTACCATCTTAAACGAAACGGAATCGATGCGGTTTCTGACAAACTACGGGATACCGGTGATCGAGACGCACATGTCGCAATCTGCCGACGAAGCCGCATCCATTGCTCGAGAAATCGGTTATCCAGTCGCCCTCAAGGTCTCCTCGCCGGACATCCTCGTCAGGGCCGATGTCGGGGGCGGAGTCAGGGGGGTCGGCTCCGAGGAGAAATTGCGAGAAGAGTACGAGAAACTCTACGAAAGAGTTAAACGTTTTGTCCCCGATGCCCGCATAAACGGTATCGTAGTCCAGCAGATGCTGGAAAAAATCGATTATCAGGTCTTCCTGGGGTCAAAAAAGGACCGCGTCTTTGGCTCGGTAGTGATCTTCGGCGTGAGCGGCATTGCGGTACGGATATACAAAGATTTCTCCGTAGGCTTGCCCCCTCTGAATCAGACGCTCGCCCGGAGGCTCGTGGAAGATTTAAGGATATATAGAATACTCAAGGGCTACCAGAATAGGCCTCCGGCAGACATGCGACAGCTTGAGCAGATTATCGTGAGCTTTTCCAACCTGATCGTCGATTTTCCTGAAATCGCGGAATCGGATATAAATCCCATTGCCATATCAAACGGCGTCGCATACGCCCTGAATGCACGGATTGTATTGGATAAAAACTGCCTGGAGCCTCTCTCTCAATACCCCCATCTCGTCATCGCACCTTATCCGGCACGATATATTGTACCATGGACCCTTCCGGATGGTGAGGGGGTGATACTAAGACCGATTAAACCCGAGGACGAACCTCTGGTGAACGACATGTATATCACCATATCGGAAGAGTCATTTCGCAGCAGATTTTTTCAGGCAGCCAAACACGCCTCGCACGAAATGCACATCCGGCAATGCAACATTGACTATGACAGGGAGATGGGGATCGTTGCCGAGACAAAGGTACGCGAAAAAAGGAGGATTGTCGGCATCGGCACGCTCGTAACCGAGACCAGCCAAAAAAGCGCCGAATATGCCGTCCTCGTTCACGACGACTATCAGGGAAAGGGCCTCGGTTATAAGCTGCTCGATGTACTCATCGGCATAGCGCAGGAGAAGGGGCTAGAAGAAATATACGGTTTCGTGCTTGCTCATAATACGAAGATGCTCGATATCTGTAAAAGGCTGGGGTTTCTTGTTGAGGCCTTGCCGGACAAGATCGTTAAGGTACGATTGCCGTTAAAATGACGTCAAAACGGATGCGGGGTAGGCCGCAACAAGCTGTAGCAACCCGCCCCTCCTTTTCCTCTGTCCCCAAGAGCCCTTTCTGGGCGAGCTGAGCGGAATCTGCGTTCAGTCATACATTTGAGAATTATAAGGTTACGCAGATTTCCGCTCGGAGTCCCGCTATTGGCGGGATTCGCGCCGGAGGCGCGGCAAGGCGGCTGAGAAGTTAGCTCAGCTCGGCCATTACGTACCTCCCCCGTACAGCTTTGCCAGACGGCGGGCGGCCTCCTGCAGGGCCTCGGCAGGGGAGGTAAAGGCGAACCGGACATACCCCTCCCCGGCCTTGCCAAAGCCGTGACCGGGCGTCACCATGATCCCGGCCTTTTCCAGGAGGTGATCGGCAAAAGACGCCGAGGTATAACCGGCAGGCACCCGCACCCAGAGGTAAAAGGTGGCAAGCGGCACCCTGAACTCAAGTCCGGCCTGGCGCAGGCCGGCAACGAGGATGTCCCGGCGCCGCTGGTAGATCCGGCGCAGCTCCTCCACCCCCGACTGATCCCCCTCCAGGGCCGCCACCCCCGCCATCTGAATCGGCTCGAAGATCCCCACATCGATGTTGGTCTTGACCAGGGAGAGATATCGTATCAGCTCCGCATTGCCGACGGCAAAGCCGATGCGCCACCCCGCCATGTTATACGTCTTGGAAAGGGAATGGGACTCGATGGCCACGTCCATGGCGCCGTCCACCTCAAGGATGCTGGGGACATAGTGGCCGTCATAGAAGATCTCCGAGTATGCAAGGTCCTGGAGCACCATGAGGTGGTGCTTTTTGGCAAAGCGGACTACCTCGCGGAAAAAATCCTTTGTCGCCACACCGGTCGTAGGGTTGTTAGGGTAGTTGAGCGAGAGCAGCTTGGCGCGCTCAGCCACCTGAGGAGGGATCTTGCCGAGATCGGGAAGGAAGTCGTTCTCTTCCAATAAGGGCATGGCAAACGGCTGCGCTTTGGCAAAAAGGATAGCGGTATAAAATATCGGGAAACAGGGGTCGGGGAAGAGCGCGATGTCACCCTCGTCGACATACGCCATGGGGGCGTGCGACACGCCTTCCTTGGAACCGATGAGGGAGATGACCTGGGTCTCGGGATCGAGGGTGACGCCGAATCTTTTATTATACCAGCGGGCAGCTGCCCGGCGGAACTCTGTGATCCCCACATAGGAGGGATAACGGTTGTACCCGGGCTCTTGCAAGGCATCTTTAAGCCGCTCGACAATATGGGGCGGGGTCGGTAGGTCGGGATCACCTCTCCCCAGGTCTATGATCTCAACCCCTTTGGCCTCAAGCTCCTTTTTCTTTGCCTCGATCTCGGCAAAGACATAGGGGGGGAGTTCCTTCAGTCGTTGTGCCGGCTCAAATGCCGCTTTTTTTCCCATCCCTCACCTCCGATAATTGTCTCACCCCGGTACCACTTACTACCCAGAGCAGATAATAGTTTACTTTCCCCCTTTAGAAAAGGGGGATTTTAAATTAGTACACAATAAGAAAATGAAAAATATTTTATGCTCTGCATAGTAACACGGCAAAAAATAAAAAGCCGATGGGTATCGCCCACCGGCCTCTGGTCATCCCTTGTCGCTCCCTCAGCGGCGGAGCGAGACCCGTGG
>Ga0154798_1099_pt4 | contig 12590 bp, 12 predicted proteins | sample Rifle2008BG16ft_FD_105806 | JGI IMG/M metagenome (GOLD analysis project Ga0154798, IMG submission 105806) | Deltaproteobacteria bacterium RBG_16_54_18 | reverse complement strand
GAACTACATAAAATCCACGCGTAACCCTAACCTCAAGGTGGGGAAGGTAACGGCCAAAGACGGTTTCTTTGAGGCCGAAATTGTGACTAAAAAGAACGATGTCTTGGTGGATACAATCCTTGTCGACAAAAACACCGGGTGGATGAGTTCCAGCTATTAACCATAGAACAGAGGCATCCAGATGGCTGTCGCCACTGGATGCCTCGATCAGGAAAGGAGTATGACCATGAAAAAAGCATGGCAATTTACGGTGGGTTCCTCGTTGGGGCTATTCATTTCCACTGCGACCAATGCTTTTGCCCAATGGGGCGGCGGATATGGTGGATGGGGACATGGTCCTGGAATGATGGGGGGATATGGTGGGTTCGGTTTTATCATCATGATTGCCTTTTGGGTTGCGGTAATCGTAGGGATCGTTTTCCTGGTCCGGTGGTTGGCGACCTCAACACGCGGCGGCGGTTCAACGGAATCTGCCCTGGAGATACTCAAAAAACGGTATGCCCAGGGTGAAATTGATAAGAAGGAATTCGAGCAGAAAAAAAAAGACCTGCTCTAAAATTCCGGCGTCAATGATTATTGAGCCGTGTAACTTCCGGCATAAAAGGGGTATGCATGGAGGAGACGAAAAGATATGCCTTCAGCACGCTTTTGGATAGCTCGTATGAAGATGCCATCGCAAAGGTACGGGACGCTTTAAAGGAAGAGGGCTTTGGTGTCCTGACGGAAATTGACGTGAAGGAAACCTTGAAGAAGAAATTGGATCAGGAGTTTAGAAGATATGTCATCTTGGGGGCGTGCAACCCGCCGTATGCCTATCAAGCGCTGGAGGCCGATCTCGATGTGGGGCTCTTGCTACCGTGCAACGTCATCATCTATGAGACCGACGACAAAAAGGCATATGTGGCGGCCATCAACCCCGTTTCCGCTCTCGAGATAATCAAAAGCCCGGAGTTGGAGAAGATCGCCCGGAAGGTCGAGGAGAAGATGCGGCGGGTCGTGGCGAAGGTGGCTCAAGGCTGAGGTATAGTTTCTTCCCCGTATTGCTCCAGGTAGTGCTTAATATAGGCAGCCACGCGACCTTTGGGTTGAAAGACCCCGAAGTGCCCTTCGCAGAGGATATCGGCTTCAAGAGAAAGAAGCCGCTCCATTGAGCGGCGCCAGGCTGCGAGGTCGGCGCCAAACTCCTCCAAGAAGGGGCCGTGGATGTCCTGCCCGAAGAGTATCCTTTTCCCTCCTCGGTCCAAATACACCGACAGCGAACCCGGGGTGTGCCCAGGGGTGTGGAGGCAGACTACCTCCTGGTCTCCGAAGTAAAGGCGTTCCTCGTCTTTTGTCAGCTTGACGTCCACCGGAACGGGAGTGAGCGGGAGACCATACCAAGCGGCCCCGGTCATCCTTTTATCTCCCTGCTCCACGGCGCGGGCGTCGAGCTCGTGCATGATGAGCCGGCTTTCCAAGGCATCGCGAAATCTGGATGCCCCGCCGATATGGTCGATGTGGCAGTGGGTGAGGATCACGGTCTTGAGCTTTGCGGGATCAAGGCCAAGCTTTTCAATGTTGCGGACGATATCATCATAGCTCGGCCCTGCGCCGGTGTCGATCAAGACCAGCTCTCCCACATTGAGGAGGTATATAGAGCAGTCTTTGGGGTCGGTGATTTCGGAACCCCCTATCAGGTAAACATCTTTAGTAATCTTGCCCGGTTTCATGGTACACCCTCTTCAGGATAGATCTTAACAGCTTTGTCTTACCTTGACAATTAGGCCAAACTGTTACAATAAATTGGTACAGATAGGGTGAGATATTTTTCTGACAGATATATTGACAAAAAAATTGAGTAATGCTATCTAACTATTAGTAATTAAATAATTATTGATTGACAAAGCTATGGTCAATAATATAGTCAAAAAGGTTCTCACTTTCAAATCCGGCAATTTTGTATTGAGCCGAAAATATGATGAGGGGAAATTATTGCCTTCTCTGCTGGAGGCAAAGATTCTCTATGAAACCGTCAGAGATCTGCCTATACTGCCGGAGCTGTCAGCCCAGATTGAAGCAGAACTCATCCGCCGGTCCATCTTTGGCACGGCGGCCTTAGAAGGTAACCCCTTAACGGAAGAAAGGGTCGGCCAGATTATCTCTGAACCTGCAAAGGAACAAAAAATGGAGCGGGCTGAAAAGGAGATACGGAATCTTAAGGTTGCATACGATTCTTTTATTCGCAAATGGGACGTTTCTGATTCTGTATTTAAGCTTGAAAAAGATCATATAACAAAAATCCATTCCATTGTTACCCACGACATAGAATATGAAAACAACGTACCAGGGCAGTACCGAAATCATCTGGTTAAGGTTGGTGATGCTGAACATGGCGGTGTGTATGCCCCTCCCAAAATGTTGGCTGACATAGAAAAACTTATGAGAGAATTTATTCAATGGATAAATAATGAAGAAATTTTGAATTTAGATCCAGTAATACGCGCGGCGTTGGCACATTATCATTTTGGGCTTATTCACCCCTTCGGTGATGGTAACGGTAGGACGGCGAGACTCATTGAGGCACTCTTGATGCGATTGGCAGGGATGAAATATGTCCCCATAATGCTTTCAAATTTTTACTACAAAAACATGGACGAATATTTTTTGGCATTTTCCAATGCCAGAAAGAGCGAGGAACATGATGTAACGCCTTTCGTAGGGTTTGTCTTGAAGGGAGTAGTAGGGTCGTTAAATGAAATCAAAGAACGAATCATATTTTTTATTCGTAAATTTGCTTTGCGTGACTATTATGCTTTCCTAAGAACCGGAAAGCGAATAACACAACGGCAGCATGATCTTTTGAGTATTGCATTGGATGGGTTGACGCCGTTCACTCTCGGAGATCTGTTTATTGTTTCACCTTTTAACGTTTTATACCGGAACATAAGCGAAAGGACTGTAAGGCGGGATTTGAAGAAGTTGTCCGACGCGCAGCTCTTATATGTTGCAGAAGGTAAATATCACCTCAATGTGCGGGTATTAGAATAGATCAGAGTTGTTTTTTCTATTTGCCTTAGCGCGACCCTTGATCTAATATTAAACCAAGTCGCAAAAAAGGGGAAGGATGACTGCTAAAAAAAAGGTCAAGCTTACGGCCACGGTCAAGGGAGGCGGTTGAGCCTCTAAATTAGGTCCAGGGGACCTGGACCAAGCGCTCTGTGGACTGCCCTTGTCGACGCATCCGAACCTCCTGGTGGGGATCGAGCAAAGCGACGATGCCGGGGTGTATAAAATTCGGGATGACCTGGCATTGGTCCAGACCGTAGACTTTTTTACCCCCATTGTTGATGACCCCTATACCTTCGGCCAGATAGCGGCGGCCAATGCCGTCAGTGATATCTACGCCATGGGGGGAACACCCATTACGGCCATGAACTTGGTTGCCTTCCCCATTAAGAATATGGCGATAGAGATTCTCAGGGAGATACTGCGCGGCGGCCTGGATAAGATGCGGGAGGCGGAGGTAGTCCTGGTCGGGGGGCATTCCATTGAGGATCAGGAGCTCAAGTACGGCCTCGCGGTGACCGGCCTGGTGCACCCCGATGCCGTCGTCACCAACACGGGCGCCCAGCCGGGTGATCGCATTATTCTCACCAAGCCCCTGGGGACCGGCATCGTCACGACGGCCCAGAAGGGTGGACAGGCCTCTTCTCACGCGATGCGGCAGGCGATTGAGGTCATGATGGGCCTCAACCAAGCGGCGGCGGAGGTGATGCGGGGGTTCCCTGTCCATGCCTGTACGGACATTACCGGATTTGGGCTCTTGGGGCACCTGTGCGAGATGCTGGGGAGAGGGGACATCGGGATCAAGATCATCGTGGATGCCGTTCCCCGGTTGCCCAAGGCCGAGGAGTACGCCCGTCTGGGGTTTGTCCCGGGCGGGGCCTATCGCAACAAGGCATTCTATGCGCCGAAGATAAAAAAAGAAAACGATCTGCCCGACTGGATGCTCGACATCCTCTTCGACCCACAGACCTCGGGCGGCTTGGCTATGGCGGTGGCCGAGAAGGATGCAGCAGGAATCATACGCTTCTTACATGAGGCAGGGGTCAAGGATGCCCTCGTCATTGCCGAGGTGGTGGCCAAGCCCAAAGGCCACTTGATACTCGTTTAATGTTCGCCGTCAATTGTTCGTGGCACAATTAAAAAAGGCGCTCAGGCTCAAGAAGATCTGCTCAGAGACAAGGACGGGGTGGGAGAAGGCTTACTGCCCTCTCCCACCGAGGTGGTTTAATGGCACCCGCGACCTTGATCAAACCGGGGGCCTCTTCGGTGTTCGCCTCGATCACCGTCACCCCAGCGACCTTCACAGTTGCGAAGTTCCGGGGCGATACGATGCATCTCCTGACGGAAGGCAAAGTTTTTTTCCTGGAGTTTTTGCCGTAGGGAGAAGATCTCCTTTTCCAGCTTGTCAATGGCCTTTTGGTCAGGGTTCGATCGGAGCGAGAGGCCCCTGAGCTCCTGCTGTTTGGCGAAAAGGTCGGCACGGAGCCCCTTGGTCTCTTCCCAGTTTTTCAGGCGAAGCTGCTCGATCTGTTTGTTCTGTTCAGGGGTCAACTGGCTCGCCGCGCTTCCACCCCAACAGCCTCCACGGTCGAGGCCCATCATCTGGCCTCTCGGCCCGGGACCCATCATATTTTCCCCGCCACCGGGACCAGCCTGCTGTGCCCAGACGAGAGTCCCGAGTGCTATCCCGAGTGCTACCATCAATCCAATCACTACTGCTTTTTTCATGCGTGACCTCCTTAAAAATTTTTTGCCCTGTCTAATGAATAGCAACAGCCATGCCAAAGCAGGCGGTTTGCGAAAATATTCTAATCTGTTGAATTTATTGGTTATTTACGCTTGGGTAAATTTCGATCGATACCGAGAAGGGTTGCTACTGCATATTTTTTTTGCGGTACGTCTACTTTCGGAGGAGAAAGAAGGAAAATTTTTATACAGGTGGCCATCACCTATCTATCCCATATTCTTTTATCTTATTTTGCAGGGTCTTTCTCGTGATGCCGAGCAGCACGGCTGCCTTGGTTCGATTCCCCTCAGTCTGTTGCAGGGCCTTGATAATAGTCTCGCGCTCCACGTCCTTGAGTGAGATGGCCGGCGACGTCTGTATCGCCGTCCCTTGCGCACCGGCAATAGCCGGCGGGAGGTCTGCAAAGGTGATGGTATCCCCGCGTGACATGATGACCGTCCGCTCAACGATATTTTCCAATTCCCGCACGTTGCCGGGCCAGTCATAACGCATTAACGCGTCCATGACACCATCTGCAAATCCCTTGAGCATCCGTTTATTTTTTTCACCATAGAGCCTGAGAAAATGTGCTGCGAGCAGGGGGACGTCTTCCGCGCGCTCCCGGAGAGGGGGGATGGTGATGGGGACGACATTAATTCGATAGTAAAGATCTTCTCTAAACTTTCCCCTCTTAACTTCGTCTTCCAGATTTTTGTTTGTGGCCGCGATGATCCGCACGTCTACCTTAATCGTTTTTGTTCCTCCCACGGGCTCAAACTCCCGTTCTTGCAGGACCCGCAGTATCTTCGTCTGCGTGGTAAGGGACATTTCGCCTATTTCGTCGAGAAAGATCGTGCCGCCATCGGCGCGCTCAAACCTCCCTTTCTTTTTTTCAATAGCACCGGTAAAGGCACCCTTTTCATGGCCGAAGAGTTCGCTTTCCAATAGTGTCTCGGGGAGGGCCGCACAGTTGACCTTGATATATGGACGCTCCCGACGCGGGCTGTTTTGGTGTATCGCGTTTGCTATAATCTCTTTACCGGTGCCGCTCTCTCCGAGCAGCAGCACGGTAGCCTCCGTCGGCGCGACCGTCGCGAGCATATCAAAAAGCTCGCGCATCCTGGCGCTCTTGCCGATGATGCGGGAAAAATCGAATCTGATCCCGAGCTGCTCGCGATACAAGACGTTTTCTTCCTCCAATTGATGATACCGGAGGGCCTTATGGACCTTCACGATGAGTTCATTGCTGTCGAGCGGTTTCGTAAGATAGTCCGTGGCGCCGGCCTGGAGGGCCTTAACCGCCGAATCGATGGAGCCATAGGCCGTCATCATGATGACGGGAATTGCCGGGTTTGCCCGCTTTATCCGGAGCAGGGCCTCCATTCCATCGAGGCGCGGCATGCGAATATCCATGAGAATGAGATCGACGTTACGTTCGGCCACCTTTGCTATGGCCTCCTCCCCGTCAATCGCCTCCACGGTAGAAAAACCTTCTTGTTCCAGGTGCGCCCGGAGCATCAGGCGGTGGCTTTCTTCGTCATCAACAATCAGGATGGTTTGTACCGTCATATGTCCCTCTCTCGGCCCGCGGTAAGACAATGCGAAATGTCGTGCCTGTTGGGCCGGTTGCCTTAACCGAGAGCGTTCCCGCGTGATTTTCTATGATTCTATGCGCAAGGGCGAGCCCGAGGCCGGTACCGGTTTGTTTGGTAGTATAAAAGGGATTGAAGATGCGCGGGAGTTCGTCCGCGGGAATCCCGTGACCGGTGTCTTCGATCTCCACGATGATCGATTTTCTTTCTTGAAAACAGCGGAAAACGAGTCTTCCGCCCTTTTGCATGGCATCCAACCCGTTCAACGCCATGTTCAGCACTACTTGTGTAATCTGATCTTTGTCCACCAGCAGGGGGGGGAGGGCATCGGCTATTTCTGCGATCACCTGGACTTTTTTCGCCTGGGCGTCATCCTGAATTAATTCGATGCTGCGTCGGATGATGGCGGCGAGGGAGGTCCTTGCCTTAATAGGGTCCTTGGGTTTGGCGTAATCGAGCAGGCTCGAGATCACCCGGTCGAGCCGCTCCACCTCCTGGAGCATGACCTCGCTGTATTTATGATCCGTGCTCTCGCGTGGATTCTTTTTCAGGAAGAATTGGGCGAACCCCTTGATGGAGCTCAGGGGGTTCCTGATCTCATGGGCGACCCCGGCGGCCAGCTCCCCGAGGGCGGCCAGGCGTTCGCTCCTCGTGACGCGCTCCTGCAACTCTTTGATCTCCCTCATATCCCTGAGGATGAAGACGGCCCCCAACTCTTCTCCATCGTCGGCGATCAGTTTCGTCGCGCTGACGGAAAGCGGTACCGGCTCCCCCTTCTCGGGGGCGTAGGTGACCTCCTGTTCGATGATCGTCTTTTCCGTGTTGAGGGCATCCAGGAGTGGTTTCGCGAAACCCTGGAACTTTTTTGCTAATTCCCGACGCTCATCAGACGGCGTCTTTGCCTTCAATGCGAATATCTCTGCGGCACGATGATTGACCGTGACGATGCCGCCGCGCGCGTCGAGGGCAACGAGGCCATCGGGCATGTGTTCTACCACGTTGGTCGTGTAGGTGGTCATGGTATCAAGGGTACGGTTGACCAGGGTGTAGTTCTGGACAAGCACGATAACGTAGAGGCTTACCGATCCCAGGATCAAGAGGACGAGTCCCAGCATGAGGGCGTACTGTAGGTCCTTTTTTTGTTCCTGTTTAAAGAGCGTCGTATCCAGACCGACAATGGCGTAGGTCTTATCAGGGAGATCCAAAGGCGGTACGGCACGTCCGAATTCCCTCATATGACGCACAGGGCCGTGCTCACCCATCATCACAGGACGAGGACGAAATGGTTGAAAGCGTTTGGCGACGACAAAGGACCCATCTGCGGCAAACCACCTCTGGGGTTCTCCCCCCGTAATGAGGTTCGCAAGCTTGTCTTGCGCAGGATACGTCGTTCCGACCAGGGCGTCGTCGCTGTGGGCGAGGACTCTGCCGTTTTCATCGACGAGGGCAATAAAATGGATCTCCGTCAGATCGGAGACCTGCGAGATAAGCCGCTGCATGCTATCGCGCCGTTCTGTCATGGCCCGCATACTGAAGCGAAAGGACGCCTCAAGCCCTCGCAGTACAATGATCCCATTGCGGAAGAGCGATTCCTCCATCCGCACCCTATCCCGGTGGAGATTTCTCACCGTGGAGATACCCAGTAAGCATAACAGGGTCAGGATGCTCGCAAGGATTGCGATGATGGGTATATAGAGTCTCTTTTGGCGCACTGACGTCTCTCTTTGAGTCGTTCTTCATAAAAATATATTCTTTTTTTGGGAAAATGGCAAAGGGGCTACCATTTATGAAGTGCCCTGGTATCCGGGGGGATGAGGATACGGCTAGCCGTTGGGGGGTATATGATAGGGGCTTCCGCTCTTTCGGACAGAACCGAGAGGGTCATAATTTAAGCCATACGAAGGCCTATCGTTAAACTTTGCTAAAAAAATCACATTTTTTTATTGACTTTTTCTGGAAGGGGATGTTAAAAGATGAATCATGCAATTAACGGCTGAACTCTCAAGCGGTTCTCAACCATGCGCTGTATGCACTACCTATTGTCGATAGCTGATTCGTCGCTTTATCGGTATTCTTACCGGGATGCTCTCCGACGTAAATCTGGGGCGTTCGTATTAAACATTAAGGAGGTGCAAAGAGATGGATAATTGGACATTTGGTATAACCATGATTGTCGTAGGGATGGGGGGTACCCTGCTGACGCTGTGGATCCTGAGCCTTATCATGAGTCTATTGAAAATGCTCTTCCCGTATCAGGAAGGGGAGGAATAACCAGATATCACCCTAAGGAGGAATAAATCATGTTACAGGCAATTGGCGGCGGATTGAATGGACTTATTGACGGATTTGCCCACCTGCACTGGTCTAATCCGATTATGATCGTCGTAGGTTGTGTGCTTTTATATTTGGGTATAAAAAAGAATTTTGAGCCCCTCCTCCTCGTCCCCATCGGGTTTGGTTGTATCTTGGTGAATATCCCCTTGGCAGGGCTGATGGAGCGCGGGGGGTTTCTCAAGGTGATCTACGATGCAGGGATTATGACGGAGTTGTTCCCCCTCCTCATCTTTGTGGGTATCGGTGCCATGACCGATTTTGGTCCCCTGCTGGAGGACCCCAAGATATTTCTTCTCGGCGCGGCTGGACAGTTTGGTATTTTTCTCACCCTCGTCCTGGCCTTAGCCCTCGGGTTTAAACAGCTGGATGCCGTCGCCATCGGGATCATCGGCGCCTGTGACGGGCCGACGGCGATCTATGTCACCTCAAAATATGCCCCACACCTCTTGGCTGCGGTCTCGGTGGCAGCCTATTCATATATGTCGCTGGTGCCGGTGATCCAACCGCCGATCATGCGGCTCCTCACAACCGAAGAAGAGCGGCGGATCAACATGGGAACGGTGAAAAGGTCGGTTTCCAAGACGACCAAGATCATGTTTCCGCTGGTTGTCACGGTGATCGGCGGCCTCATTGCACCCAAGGGGTTACCCCTGTTGGGGACGATCATGCTCGGTAATCTGATGAAGGAATCGGGGGCGGTGAGCCGGTTGACCAAGGCCTCTGAGAACGAGATTGCCAACATCGTTACCCTCTTGTTGGGAATCGCCATTGGGGCCACCATGGATGGCCGGGTCTTTTTAAGAGGCGAGACCCTAATTATCCTTGCCCTCGGCTTTCTGGCCATTTGTCTTGACACGGTCTGCGGCGTCTTGTTTGGTAAGGTGATGAAGGTGGTTACACGGGGAAAGGTCAACCCGCTGATCGGTGCGGCGGGTATCTCCGCCTACCCGATGTCGGCGCGGGTCGTACAAAGGGAAGGTCAGAAGTACGATCCCAAGAATTTCCTCCTCATGCATGCGATGGGTGCCAATACCGGCGGCCAGGTCGGCTCGGTCATGGCGGCGGCGGTCATGCTCTCAGTGCTCAGGGGTATGGGGATTATTTAATTTAGTCGCACCACCTCATTACCTCATTGCAACGAAGGAGCGTGGACGTCTGGTCGGAAATACAGGGGATAAGAAATACTTGCTTCGAGCAATGCCGAACCGGACTTTTGTCCGGTTCGGCATTTTAGTTCGTTTTCAGACTAATAACTCCTCCGCTTTCATCACCACCTTGCCGCCGACGATCGTGGCATAGGCCTTGCCGCGCAAACGCCAACCCTTGAAGGGGGTGTTGCGTCCTTGGGAGGCGAATAGCGAGGGATCCACGACCCATTTTTTTTCTAAATCGATGATGGTGATATCGGCAGGTTTACCTATCGATAGGGAACCGCCGGAAAGCCCCAGGATACGGGCAGGGTTTATGGACATCAGCTCTATGGCCTGGGTCAGCGTGATGATACCGGGGTGCACCAAGGAGGTCAGAATTACTCCTAAGCTCGTTTCCAGGCCGATGGCGCCCATCGGGGCCGCCTCCCACCCCCGGGCCTTCTCATGAGGTGCATGGGGGGCATGATCCGAGGCGATGCAATCGATTGTGCCGTCCTTGAGCCCCTGTTGCAAGGCCTTGACATCATCCCTTTGCCGCAGCGGCGGATTGGTCTTGGCATCTGGCCCGCATTTCTCGGCATCCTTCTCCGTGAGGGTGAGGTGGTGGGGGGTAGCCTCGCACGTCACCGGTACCCAGCGAGCCCTGGCCTGTTTGATCAGGCCGAGGGATTGCGCCATGCTCACGTGGGAGATATGGACCCGCCAGTTCGTCCGCTCCGCCAATTGCAGATCCCTGGCCACATAGTAAGGCTCCCTTTTATAGTGCGCGATTTCCTCGGCAAGGGGGATCAAGGGGTTTTGCTGTTGGAAGTCCTGAATCGTAGTTGGTGACTCCTCACAGTGGGGGGTAAGAAGGAGTTCACTTTCCCGCGCCTTCACAAAGGCCCGCTCCATGACGTTATCGCTCACCACGGGGTTGCCGTCATCCGTGGCAGCAACCACCCACGGCCGGTGTACGAGGGCCCTGAGGTTGACGAGTTGTTTCCCTTTTCTTCCCTTGGTGAGGCACACTTTCGTGTAGAGGTTCACACAGGCATCCTGCTCGGCACGGTTGATCCATTGTTCCACGGCCTGGGGTGTGTCCAGGGGAGGGTCGGTATTGGGCTCGCAGACGACGGTAGTAAAACCGCCGAGGGCGGCCGCCTTGGTGCCGGTGGCGATGGTCTCTTTGTAGGACTCGTTAAAATCTCGAAGGTGGCAGTGCATGTCGATCAGGCCGGGGACGACGACCTTTCCCGCGGCCTCGATGACTGGTACCCCCTCCTGCTCGATATGCGGGTCAATACGGCTGATCAATCCTTCTTCGATGAGGATATCAAGGTAATCGTCGACATCTCGGGAAGGGTCTATCACCCTCCCCCCCCTGATGAGCAAGTTCATTGCGGTATGGTCGTTGTTGTTACCGTTGTTTCTTGGGGAATTTATTTTCCCACACGAGCACCGAGGCGCTGGCTATGTAGACGGAGGAGTAGGTGCCGAAGACGATGCCGACCAGGAGGGTAAGCGTAAAGTCATGGATCACCCCGCCTCCCATGAAGAAGAGGACGACGAGTACCATGAGGGTGCTCATGCCGGTCAAGATCGTCCTGCTCAAGGTCTCATTGACCGTGATATTTAACATATTTTCAAAGGGCACTCTGCGCATCTTTGGGAGGTTCTCCCTGATGCGGTCGTAGACGACGATCGTATCATTGATCGAGTAACCGACGATGGTCAGTAATGCCGCTAAGATGAGAATGGAAAACTCGATGCCGAGGATGGAGAGGACGCCGATGGTGACGGTAACATCGTGGAATACGGCGATCACGGCCCCCACGGCGAAGCGGAAATCAAAGCGGAAACTGATGTAGATCAACATCCCGATCATGGCGAAGATGGTGGCCAGGATTCCCTTGCTGCGCAGGTCTTTCCCCACCTTCGGGCCGACCATTTCCACACGCCGTATCTCGAATCCCTTTTCGTCAAACCGCTTGGTGAGCGCGTTCTTGATGGCCGTGGATAATCCGGTGACATCCGATGAGCTCGTCTGCAAACGGATCAGGTATTCGCCTTTTCCCTCTGCTTCAAACCCTTGCACCGAAGCTCCCTCCAACCCTCCTTCTTGCAAGGCGTTTCTGATCGCATCGATTGTTACCTGCTGCGAGAACCGTACCTGGACGAGCGTGCCGCCGCCAAAATCAATGCCGTATTTGGGGCCACCCTGTACGATCAGGCTGGCGATACCGACCACGGTGACGATGCCTGAGACCAAAAAGGCGATCCACTTCCTCCGCATGAAATCGAACTTCGTCCCCGGTTTTATAATCTCGAACATATCCGTGTGCCCTCAGATACTCCACCGCTTAACGCGGAAATTATGCGATACGAAGTCGAAGATAAACCTGGTTACCACGATCGCGGTAAACATGCTGGCAGCGATGCCGATGGTCAGGGTAATGGCAAACCCCTTGATCGGTCCCGTGCCGAATTGAAGTAATACCAAAGCCGCGATCACCGTAGTAACGTTGGAGTCCATGATGGTCAAAAAGGCCCGCGTATATCCCGCCTCGAGGGCCGCACCCGGCGGCTTGCCGAGGCGCATCTCTTCCCTCATCCGCTCGAATATGAGCACGTTGGCATCCACCGCCATGCCCAAGGTCAAGGCGATGCCGGCGATCCCCGGCAAGGTCAAGGTACCGCGCAGGACGGCGAGGGCCGCCAAGAGCAGGAGCATGTTCAAGGCCAGGGCGATATTGGCAACGA